>Ga0315915_1002382_pt1 | contig 23689 bp, 8 predicted proteins | sample MpolbnodulesMG_FD_207738 | JGI IMG/M metagenome (GOLD analysis project Ga0315915, IMG submission 207738) | Medicago polymorpha root nodule microbial communities from Los Angeles, California, United States - branched nodules | ecosystem: Host-associated > Plants > Roots > Nodule | place: USA...
CCTTTTGTACATCCTCACACCCTAAATGTTTTGGTGAGGGGTTTGAACGAAACCCTAATATTTTAACAAACCATAAGGCATTTTATCTGGCCAATCTTTTATATATATATATATATATATAATAATAATAATAATAATAATAATAATAATAATAGAAACATACTAAGAAATTTCCTACACTATCATTTAGCTGACACATCACCAAAATCATGCGATATTTTGTCAATTTTTTGTATTTTCACAAAAGTACTGTTTGATTCAACTTTTCAAATACACATCATCAATGTAAATGTACTTTCATCAAAATGCCATTTGGTTAAGCTTCTAAAATATTTCATCAAAGTTACTGTTTTGATAAAAAAAAAAAATCATTGATCAATGGAAAATGATAAATCAAGCGAAACATAGTTTCGTGAACTGTTCCCGACTTTGTTGGCAGAATAATAGTCATTGGATTCCAATTTTATTTGACTGCTTAATAAAAAAATTAAAAATTAAAAACCTGCCTCTCCATGTTTTCCGACCAGGTAATACTGTGATTGGTTGGATAGTTATTCGGGACACTCTCACTATATAATTCTTCGAGATATATGGCAATGCTCTTGATCAATATACATGGCCTTTATTTTTATTCATATATTAATATGGGTGTCTATTTTACTTTTTTTTTAAATTTATACACGAGTTTATATTTTTACTCCTATGTTATAACGAAGACCTATATTCTTATAATTTATACACATTCCTATATTTTATTACAAATCATACTTTTTCTTTTATTATTTATACACGTGCCTACATTTTTACAAATATTATAAAAGGGCCTTTTTTTTTTTAACTAATACACATGCTTATACTTTCACTCATATATTAATACAAGGGCATTTTTTTTTTAATTTGAATACGTGTTTAATTTTACTCATAAATTAATACGAGAACTTATTTTTTATTTTAAATTTATATGGGGTCTACAAACAGTGGTGGATCTTGAGTTAATTTGTTGGGGATGTCAAACTTCTATGGAATATATATTTAATGGTTTCAAGAAGTAAGAATAACTAATAACCGACTTAGCGGTATAAATTGTTTGAAAGTAAGACATTGATTAATACAATATGTAAAAGTAGAAGGTAAATATGTAAAAATAAGACATGAAAGTATTTAAGCCTTTAGAAATTTATGGTATCCCCTTTCCACAACGGTCGAAATCTAATTGATATAATACATCTAATATAGTATATAAGGAAAATCTGGGGGATGTCGTGGCCCCGTCGGTCCTTGAAGAGATTCACCGCTGTCTACAAACCTATGAAATCTTGTGATTTTCTAACACATAATTTTTCATACAAAATAATTGAAATGTATTTGACAAGATAAACTATATATTACTTTGATAAAAATACAAAAAATTGACAAAATAGCAAAAAAAAAAAAGATAGGTTTAAGATTTAAACTCACTTCATGAAAATAAAAATGAATTAAACTCACATTCAGTACCATATATACGTTCATGTTCGCCAACGTCATACAAATCAACCCTCCATTCACCGCCGCTTTCTGCCAACATAGACACTCCTTTCTCAGCTCTCCGCCGCGTCACTCCTTTCTCAGGTCTTGTGTGAAAATGGGTTCCTCTGAGAATAAATTCAAAACCCTATCTACTGTTGAAGAAGAAGAAGAAGAAGATGGTTCTACAATTAACAACAATTTCTATGATGTTTATGGTCCCCAAGTATATTTTCTTTTTTATTTTGTTGTGTTTAATTGTATTTGTTTATAGTCTCATTGCCAATAAGGTTTCATTGTTTGGATTATAATTTTATGCCCTCACTTATTTCGAACTTATTGCACAAGCGCTTATCAATTAAAGGGCCGTTTGGATTGATTTATTTTTGAGCTTATGAAAAAATAGCTTATGCAAATAAATAAGCTTTTATGTTAATTCATAAGTTCTAACTAACGAAAATTGTATCTTCATAAGCTATTTTTTCATAAACTACCATGACAAGCTTATGGAAAATAGAGAAAAGCTTATTTATTTGTGTAAGACAATCCAAGTAGGCCCTAAGTCAAATTGTTTTCGTATACGCCATAAGCTGTTTTTTTTTTATAAGTTCTTCCAAATAGTCTCACAAAAGTTCAAATAAACCAATCCAAACAGGCCCTTAGTTCGAGATGCTTGTAGCTTTAGGCTAGAGTTGTAGTTTTTTTATGTTACGAAAAGTTAAGCGAGTTAGGTCTGGGGGGCTCAGATAGCACTGACATAGGTACTTCGAGATTACTTACCAACAAGAGAGTTGTAGTTTTAATTGAAGCTGAACTGTTTATTTGATTAATTGTTTTTAATTTTGTCAAAAACACTTGTGTTCTGACTTTTTGACTGTTTTATGGATTGTTGTAACCTAAGTGGGATGAATCAGTTTGAGAGTTAACAATTTTGTAGTTGTGTAAAAACTTCACTTTCAGTCTAGTTTTTTTTGATCTGTCATGTATTGTTTATTTGGTTTATGTTTTGTATGTTTCGGTGGTATTTGGTTCATTTTGTAAAACTTCCATCTTTTGTGTGTTTAGCAATGGACTGTTTTGTGTTATGCATTACTAAGTCTTTGGGGAATTTGGACATACCTCTATTGAGGTATGTTTCTTCCCCTATATTCCAAGCACCTCGTCTCTATTATGAAAATTTGAGGGCCATGTGTGTCATTTTACAAAATTGAAGGGTGGGGTGCGAGAATTTCCCCAACAAATAAGATTGGTGAAAGTTTATGTTAAAAATAGAAGGGGTGTGTGCGCTATTTATTCATACCTCAATGAAGGTGAGTGCAATTTTCTGTAAGTCTCTTCATAGGCCGTCCATTGAAATGCAAAAGTGCCATGCTGCTACTAGAAGCATTCTTTTGTCTTTTAAATGCTGTTTGATGATGCCATCTACAATAACTTTTCCGTATGATGCTTTTGGTGTTTGTTTACTCAAGGAGTTTTGTTATATTAGCATATATATTTAGCTGGAGTGGAGTTGCTTAATCTCGTATTATTCTTTTGCAGGCTAAGGCAGATGTTGTTTTCAAGTCAGAAGATAATTCAACTTTGAGTCTCGTTGTAGGTTCTCTTACCAACACTGTGTTACTTGAAATTTTAATTTTAAAAAACAGTAATGACTGGGACATGCTTACAGGACATTCAAGGACTAGTAACTTGGGTGCTTGGGGAAGGATTTATGCCATCGTGGGTTTTTATCAAGGTACAAATCATCTTTTCCTTTTTTTTTTCTTCCAATAAATATCTACAAACCTAATTCACCAAATAAATAACTTCGCAACAGAATCCACCTCAATCAATAGAAATCACATAGAGTATTCTTTTGTCACTAGAATCACATGTTTAATCATCTAAATCGTAATAATCCTGATTATGTTGTGACTCAACAATAAAGATCATGCGTTGGTTGGTAGTGAGGCAAGCTGCCACTTTAGGGTGACAGTGGAGAGATTTATGACACAGTCAAACATGCTATCTGTCAGCTGTCTAGATCATGTTTTAAATTGCAGCAGAGCTCATTGCGATTTTGGGAATTGTGGTTGCTGTGATGAGTATTTTAGCCATTGTAGCACAAATTTATTTTATGCTTGCAATGAATTTAACTCATCATGACTTACCTTCAAAATCCCAATCCATTGGTCCCCCTCTCAAATTCCATCTCTCCTTCATTACCAACTCAATACTATCGTAAAACCCCCTAACCCTCGAAAATTCCTTCTTACTAGATAAAGAAAAAGGAAGAATGAAGAACATTTGTGTTTTAGACTTATATGCGGGTTAGGCTCCAAAGTGGGCCGTTAAACCTGTTGTGGATTTTCTTGTGATTGTCAAACACACTGTATATGTGGTGTGTTGCGTTTGCAAACACTGCTGCAACCACAATAATACTGTTGCTGCATCATATGATATACTCTAAAACTATTTTCTTGATGGGCAGACACAGTTAACCAGTGATCAGGTCGGTATAAGAAAAAGACAAGTCTTCCAAAATCTTTATACTTCTTAAAGTGAGTTTATATGTGTCACTAAACTTAGAAAAGGTTGAAAACCTTTTAGATTAAATACCAGCAAGCTAATCCTTTATGTCAATAAATGGATTCATCATTCTTGTCAATTCAAAATTGTAGTCTCTGGTTTACTACAATTATTACTAATGCAACACTCATGATTTGCAGAATAAACCTCTTATTCTCAAAGTAGTTATGCTCTACATACCAGGCCTGGATGCAGCTTTGTACCTGTCACTGTCCAAAGTGCTTCCTAATTTAAAAAAAGCATGTGGCAAACCAAGACCAGTCCATGCTCTCAGGTCTGTAGAAAATTGATTCAGTTATATTTTTTCCTTCAAATTATTGTTTCTTTGCGCTCAATTTTTTCTTTTTTTGGTTAGTTGTGTATCAGATAGTATGCAGACAATAGACGCACTCCTAACATGCAAGCAGAAAAGAAAAAGGGATGAAAGCGATTCAATTACGAAGAAATCTACTTTGGCATCTCAACAAGGTCTGTAGGATATTTTCTGAATTTTGGATTCATTTTAAGACCACCTTCTTCGTACATTAAATAAGAAATATTATAATCTGACAGTGCAAATGCAAGTGAAGGCCTGTAATTCCTTTTACTGCTCTAATGCTAGAGTTAATAGACATTAATATAAGTTTGCTGCTTCCAGTGCGTTCCTTCTCTTGGAGAAATTGCTGGCCATAAACATGATTGTATCGGTTTCATTTCAAAGCAATAAGTTAATAACAGTATGAATTTGGTCTCTGTATGAAACATGTGACAACTTTGTGCAGAAGAAGTCCGTGGTGGTACTGGCAGTCTATCATTTACGGAGCTTACTAAAGACATACCTTTCCCTGTTTCATACTATACCTTAACAGAAAGAGATCTGGAGGAGAATGAGTATCCTGTTAATAAGCCAGGTAATTTTTATTCTGCTACCGATTATTATGTTAATCTTTATGACCATTTGCATACTAAACAGTTTTTCTCTGCCAATTTCGTACAGGTTTTGTTTCTACTCTTCCTGCTCCTCCGGGGTCTCCCTATATTGAGATGTTGGCAGTTGACTGTGAGATGGTAAGTCAATCAATATCTGTTTGGTTTAATAAAATTACTGGTAATGATGATATTGATAGAGGGGTAACCTTGGCGCAACTGGTAAAGTTGTTGTCATGTGGCTGAAAGGTCACGGGTTCAAGTCCTAGAAACAGCCTCTTGTGTAAAAAACAGGGTAAGGCTGCGTACAATACACCAAATGGTGGGACCCTTTCCCGGACCCTGCGTATGCGGGAGCTTTAGTGCACCGGGTTGACCTTTAATGATGATATTGATAAAATTTCAACGTTTTATCAGTAAGAGGAGTGAATTTCTCTGTTTAGGGAAATGTGCTCATATCATGATATGGAGAATGCTAATGAGTGCCCTAAGGGCACTGGTCAAGAAATTAAAAGAAGTAACTTTGTATAAAAAAATGGTGCAATTATTACATCGAGTACAGTAATAACTTGTATTTTCAAGATAAAATTTCCCTGTATGGAATCCTGGACCAATGCCCTTAGGGCACTCGTTAGCAAGACCCTTGTGATATTCCTGCTTTAGAGTGTTTGCTTAGGAAAGTGAGAATACACTTTTTAAATTGGTAGATCGCGTGTCATCATCTTAGTGGGATAAAATACAGGTTTCTTTCAAATTATCAATGTGAAAAATAAATTATTAGCAAAGATCATACCATGACAAGGTTTATCGAAGGGCAGGACCATTTGCGTTTATTGTCCGCCGCATTAACTGGCTATGAAGCTTAACTTTTTTTACAACCCTCATCTAATCTGAGTATCTAAAATGAGATAATGAGTTATTTGTGTCCCATTGTTTTACTTCTTTTTTTATCGTTGCTATCAGCTTGTTTTTCTGAAGGCAAAATAGCATGATTAATTGGGATTGGCTGTTGATACATGAAGTGTTACTTGTTTAAGCAAAACTAAATGCTACTGGATTAATTTCATATTCATTGAATTAAGTTGAATTAACCCAGTTTTTATTGGAATACACAATATCTTGTATAACTTAATTTTCTATATATTTGTACAAATGTATTAATGAAAATTTTATCTGGTATTCTCTATTAATGTAATCTTGGTCAATTTTTATTTAAAAATAGCAATCTTGGTCAATCTCATTCTCTGCTTTGTCTGTTTTTCATTTGTTTTCTTTTTTATGCATAGTGCATAACAGGCGAGGGGTTTGAGCTAACAAGAGTTACTCTGGTGGATGTCAAAGGACAGGTACTCACTGGTTTCTCTGTTGATCTGATTTTTTGTATTATGTACGATGGATTACTTATTTTAGTATGAATAGGCATTTTAAAAAAAAAGTCAATAAATTATTATCACTAATCAACTTTTATTCTTATGTTAGTTTCTGTGTCTATTTTCACTGGGTTTTATCATTTAACCTGCTACTGTTTTTTTAGGCAAATGTTAGTAATTAGTGATTTTGTTAGTTTCCACTTTCCGTGATCAAACCTGGAACCTCCTGCTTGAAACTCTTTCAATGTCCTTATGCTCACCAACCCAGCTACTGTGTTGTTGTCTCTCCAGACATAGTAACTTTCATGTTGGCAATTACATCGTCAGGTTCCACCTCATCATCCTGCTACACTTCTAATCCCTTTGGCAGGGAAACCTGAAAAAAATATAACTTAGAAACTTAGGAAGACCCGTGACAAATTCATTATAACTGTCCTGCCAAATTTAAGAAGGGATAGCAAAGGTTGTAGCATATCACCCGGAGAGGAAGCTGAGTGTTTTGGTTTTCGACAAACATCACAGACCTGTGCTAACTCTACTGTAACAGTACTAAATCCATAATTTTATCATTTAATTTTCTTCCTTGGAGGAAAAATTCCCATTCGGAAAAAAATTCCATGCTATTGGATTGATTTTCTGTTTTGGGTGTTCTGTATTCGTTCTCACTTACAAGTTTAAGAGCCAGTTTAACATTTTTACATAGTGAGACTTGGTCAACTCAACAAAATTATCACTGTTTTCCATGTAACCATTAAATTTTACCTTTTCAGGTTTTGTTAGATGAATTGGTTAAACCTTCAAATCATATCACTGATTACAATACAAGGTGAGCTGTTTTCTTCTAATTTTGCTGCCCACTTTGAGTTATATGTGTGCTGGGTGAATTTATATTTTTAACGTTTCTCTATATTTATAATTTTATATTTGAAAATAAAACTAAAAGAAAATGATGAGAATATTTTTCCCCCCTACGATCTTTTCTTTCTACTTGAACAAAAATTGCCGGCAGTTAGTAATATTGATGTGGTGCAGATTTAGTGGAATAACTGCCGAGATGTTAGACGGGGTGACGACAGATTTGACAGACATTCAGGTTGTGTTGCATGAATTGTCTTGATCTATTTTTGGAACAAATTGCTGTTACATTGCTGAGCTATTTCAGTTTGAACTATATGTTTTGCTGACATAACTTTAATTGCTTCCGATGTTCAGGAAAAGTTTCAAAAACTGGTTTACAAAGAAACTATTCTTGTTGGGCATTCTTTGGAAAATGATTTATTAGCATTGAAGATATCACACGACTTGGTCATTGACACAGCAGTATTATACAAACACCCCCGAGGGTCTTCCCATAAAAGTGCTCTACGGTTTCTTACTAAAAGATTTCTTTCAAGGGAGATACAACAATCGGGCGATGGACATGACAGCGTCGAAGATGCTAGGGCTACCATGGAATTGGCACTATTGAAGATCAGAAATGGCAAGTAATTTTTCTACACGCATTATTTCTGCAAGCTGTGCGGAAGCTACTTAACTAATTGTGGTTTTCATACATATGCAGTTTCAATATAAAATCTTTTAATTCTGATTTTGTTTTTGATTTGGACTCAAACCGATCTTATCTACAGACCTTTTACCATTCATATTTTTATTTTTATTTTTATTTTTTATATATGTACAAAATGCACCTTCGTTATTTCATCTTTCACATTAGTTTTATATTGTTTGGCTTTACTTTGAAAAGCAGATTACTTTTTGCTATAAATTCAGATCGAATAACATCAAATGCATATTTTTCTGGGATCTATTTTTGAATTGATATTTTTGTTAGTTCCAAGAGGTAGTGCCACATACATGATTGTTGCAGATGATATAGTCCTGTTAGAAAGTCAAGAGATAATAAATGAAAAGTTAGAACTGTGGAGATAAAATTTGGAAGCACTTGGCTTACACTTGAATAGAAGTTATCCGAGTTATCTTAAATGTAAGTTTAATGAGAGGCATAGTAATTTTGGCAGTAGATGTGAAAATTAGAGTCATGATTTGAGTAATTTTGGTCCATTGTACAAAATGACAGATCAATAGGGGAGCAACCAAAGTATTCAAATAGCGTGGATAAAGTTGATTTTTTTTTATTAATCAAAGTGGCACTGGTGGCCATTTTAGAACCGTCCCCGAGGGGATTTGAACTCAGTACCTTGAGGTTACAAGGCTCAGCTCTTACCACTGAGTTATCACCTCAAGTCTAAAGGAAAATGTTTAAACAACTCAAACGTTGTGATATTGTGTATTTGGCAGTACAAAACCAACAAGAAAACAAGTTGTAGAGCTTAGATGGTGTTATGATGGATGAGTAGTCCCAAGACAATATAGGATTACAAATGAAAGGATTAGAGAATGTTGAAGTAGCACCTATTGTGTCAAAGATGGTAGTCTCACATTGGTTTGTTTTTTTTTTTTTTTTGTTTTGAAATATTAGGTATTTAATAATAAAAAATGTAGAAGACGATCATAAAATATTATTATTTGTCACAGAGAAGCAAGTCTTGGGTACAATTGGATTTACGGTTTTCATTATTCCTGTCCAATTTCAAATCTTTGTTTATCTGATTCTGTATTTAGAAATATAGACATGTTTCCTTACCTATACTTTTCAATTTTGGAATTTGAAGTTACTAACAATGGACACTTAATTTTATACAGTTTCTATCATGTGTAGTTGTCTTATTTTTTTATTAATAGAAATATATATTCTTATAGTCAATATCACATAACCATGTCTATGATATATTGAGCAATAAATTTTGGCTCATTTAAGTAATATTAAGTATAAGTAATATCACAATTTTGAACTACTGTTTGGATTGACACGCTTCAATAAATTATCTTTAAGGAAGCTTTATTCCCATACATTTTTGCTTAATCGTGCTTGTCACCTACGTTTTCAGTATTTTATATATGATGGACAATTTTGTACGAATTACGATTCATGCATTTTGATTTTTGTTTATTTATTGTTTTATGTTTTTGTATTATCCCTATATGTTCACATGGTTTTCCATGTTGTTTGCATAACTGCTTTGACATGCTTGCGGCATTTACTCTTGAAACAGGGCCTGGCTTTGGTGCCCCTCCATCCTTTACGCGAAAAAAGCTCCTTTCCATTTTGGGTGAGTCTGGCAAGACTTCTTCAATGATTGATGACATATCGATAGTAAAACGATTTGCTTCCGAGTCCTCTAATGCAATTCCGGTGACATCTGATGAAGAAGCACTTTCTAAAACCATCAAGGAGGTAATAGAGGTCTTACATGGCTATAACTTCTTATCATATAAGTTCTTATGTACAAGCTAATTTTATAACAAAAGATAAAATAAAGTCAAATTGTTTTATATAAGCTATAAGTGGTTTTCATAATCTATCTTGGAGTGTATGAAAATAAGCCGAAAACAGCTTATGGACGTATCATTAGTTATTTTCTTAAACTCTTCTAAGCAGTCTCACAAGTGTTTATATCAGTAGAGTAGATAAGCTCAAATAAGCCAATCCAAATCAAGCCTATGTTTGCAAGTGGCTTCTTTTTTATTAAGAGTTACAAATGGTCTTTACTTATTTCTTGCCTTTTCTGTTTCAGTTGAAGAATGAAAAGGTGCATTTTATTTGGACTCAATTTTCAGAGTTACACTCATACTTGAAGAAACAAGCTGAGGATTCCGAAAGCTTAAATAAAAAACTTGCAGAGATGATTGCATTAAATACATGTCAGAAGAGTTCTTCGAATGGGAAAGGCCTCAAGTCGAATATATCTGCTGAACTGAAGGAAATTGTTGCTCGTATGGATGTTAGAATTCATAAACTGTATAAATCATTACCAACTAATGCTATGATGATAGTTTGCTCTGGTCATGGAGACACGGCAGTTGTTCGCAGGTAAGATATGCATATCTTTTTTATGTCCAAATATATTTGTTTTCTTTTTACTGCTATACATTTTTCACCTTACTGTAATCTAGGTGTAAGTTAATGCTTAACCCCAGAAGGATATAAATATTTCCCAGTTGAGTTTTTGTATAGATATTTGGAGTTCAGGTATGCTCCATTTACCTCATGCTCCATTTAGTCCATTTAAGGTATTGGATGAAAGACATGTGGTAAAAAAAGATTCAAGGGTTGAGATTTAATAATAAATAAAACATATTTTTTAATTAAAAAAATTAAAAGTCATAATACATTTCCTTTTTTCACCTCAGGTATTTCCCTTGTCAGAATACTATTCCTCTCCCCCTTCTCTGACGGTCGATGTTCATCCTGATTGCCGTTACTTATCCCTCCATAACAGCATCACCCATCTCCCTATTCTTTTCGTCGCCCCTTTTCTATGACTGTCGCCGTCGTCGTTTCAAACCAGTCCACCGCAACTGTTATGGGTCATGATGTATTGCTTTTAAAACATCCAAATAAATTTCAAAAGTTGAAATTCATCATGTTATGAGTAATTGAAATTGGCAAAGGTAGACGTGGAAGAGAAGAGTAACAAGTTGGATAGTTATGTGATGGTTGTTTGTTGGCGATGGGTGCCTGAGAGGATACAAGAGAGAGGGAACAAATTATGATTTTTAATATTCTTAATAATTATTAAAAAAAATGTTTTATTATTATTAAATCTCAACCCTTGAATCTTTTTTTGCCACATGTGTTTCATTCAATACCTTAAATGGACTAAATGGAGCATGAGGTAAATGGAGCATACCTGAACTCATAAATGGTGGGTGGCCCGATAGCATCCCAACAGATCTTGGAGGAGACACCGATACCGTCTAAAAATTTGTGGTTGGTCCTAACCCACTTGTAAACACTAGTTCAGGTTATCTCTCATCCAATGTGGAACTCTTTAACACACACCCTTACGCCTTGCACTATTGGGCTTGGTGCTTGACCCGAATTGTTAGTCTATCAGTCCCATGCTACTCATTGGGTAGCATTTTGAGTTTTAACCAGAAATAATGGACTAATTTGACATTCGTAAGTAATTTTCAGGGACCATTTGACTGTAAGTATTTAACTTTTTGGACATTCGAAATATTTGCTAAGAAAAGGAATAATCAAATTACAATTCTAGAAAATCTTTTATCACTTTTTTAATTTCAAAGACCAACATAAGGGTTCACTTCATATTGTTTTGGAATCATGATATGTTAATATGCGACAAAGCTATGCAATTAGTTGCATCTCGACATTTATGCGTGTAATCAAGTACGCAAATCAACAAGTCCAGTGTAAACGAGGGTCCACAATAAATTGCATAAGAAAATCTGCCAGTCGAAACTGACTCCTGTTGATGAAACTTCGGAATTTATCTAAACAGAGACTAGTGTATACCAGTTGAACAAATATCTGAACTCCAAATACTATTTCCTTCTTTCATCCAATACCTTAAATGGACTAAATGGAGCATGAGGTAAATGGAGCATACCTGAACTCCCATTTATATCCATGCATCAAGCCCATAGTGTTGGGACGTGAGGGGGTGTGTTAAAGAGTCCCGCATTGGTTGAGAGATGGCTTGAACAAGTGTTTATCAGTGGGGACAATCCTCACCTTACAATATGGTTTTGTGGGGTTGTGTTAGGTCCAACCACGAATTCTAAGAGTCCGAAACTCAACAAAGCTAGTGTTGTACTTTTCAACCACATGTTATGATTTGGATGAAATTTAATTGTTTTTAACTCTTTACTTCTTTTTCGAAGGTTGAGGAAAATGCTTACGGAGGAGGGTGAAAGTAATTATGGTCGTGAGAAGATTTTGGAAAGCTTGGGAGAGTTTCAGGCTAGAGCTGAAGTAGCCCTGTGTTTTGTAGGTGTAAAACACTAATTATAGAAGAATGCAAAATGAACTTTTGTTCATTTTTATAACCTGCGGCGACCAGCCATAATTTTGATTCTTAACGTTCTAAATGTAAATGTTTGTTAGATCACATGGCAAGATTCTAAATGTGTGAACGATATCATGAAAATTTTGAAGAGTCCCTAATGTTATAGATGATTATGTTTTATTCTCCTAAAATTATTAATTATTTTCCTTCATACCAGATTTACAATTGGTTTTAAATTTGATTTTGCATTTCTAGTAAATAATCTACTATACTGCTTCTGAGCACTAACGATTGTGATTGGAAAAGATTTCAGTTGTATTGGTGAGCATGTCTGATTATGTTATTTGCTTTTATAAATGGTTCAATAAAATAATTTCTAAGCACTACCTTTTATTTTACAAAAGCAAGATCAAACCATTTTATTAACGATTAAATGTTCAATACATGTTGGAACTTAATCAAAAAGATAGAAACCGGCTTAAGATGGAGCCAGAATTTCATTGGTTAGTGTCTTAACAAATTCAACATAATCCTTGATTATGGCACCAAAATCCGAGATAGATGATGAAAATTTCTATGACCCATTTTTAAGAACCAAAAAGAAGCAAAATCTACTGGAAGATGTTTGAAAAAAGTGGCAAAAGAAAATTGTGCTGTTTTGACAGTTTGTCACAACATTTGCTGTCGAACAAGTTCTTACAACGTTGAACACAACAGTTAGGTACAACTTAGATTATGCTTGACCAAGATGACACATACTTTTGTAATGATTATCTTTGAATCGTGTATTTGTCCAAAGTTAATATTTTGACTCAACTAATCTGGCTCTATCATTCCATTTCTAATTTTGTTTATAAAAATATCTTATATACTAGTTATATACTAATACTTATGTCATTAGACTTTATTTGTTATATAACCAAACACACCTAAGTTAGATACAACTATCACAACGTGACATCCTTATGCGAACAAGTTACTCAAAAGAAATGCAAAAATTATGGCAAGCAAGCAACAATGTAATTACAAGCCTAAGCATAGCTGTTTTATGTTGTCATATACTACGTACACTGTCACATGAAAGTTCATATCAGCTTTAAGATTGCACGTTAGTATACATCTGATATGGATATTCTGGACCACTCCTAAATACATAAATAGACTAAACAAGCAACCAAATACCCAAAGAGTCTATATAACAAAAAGAAGTGAAGAGTCATTTTTGGTCGATGTGATGCGACGTCACTATAGTCCTTAAAACAATCGAAATTACAAAAAACATTTTTGAGTATGTCTTCTGTTAGTAATTTTGTGGACCAAATTGACTAACAAAAGACACATATGAGAATCAAACTAATTAACAAAAGACACATACGAGAACAAGAGAGACTAATACAAAAACACATTCAGGTATGGTTTTGTAATTTTCAAACATTCACGGACTATAGTGACAATGACTCGCATTCAAGGACCAAAATGACTATTTACTCTAACAAAAAGGGTTGTCATTTTCACTTCCATGCTGAAGCAACAATCAAGTTTTTGTCCTCCCACCCAAAATGAAGTCCCCCCATTTCCTCTATTATCTTGTACTTGTCACAGTACTGCCTAATGAGTTCTCTAATTGCTTCTTTCACAGTTGTGCTCATTGGTGATGAAGTGAATCCAGCCATTTTCATCCTTGCCCTCCATTTTCCGGCGACTTCATACCGTTCTATTCTATCCTCGCCCTCGCACGCAATGACATTGACAATGTCCCTCGCCAAGCATTGCCTTTCAACATTCAACCTATCCTGGCTCTCTCTTGGAAGAGTAGCGTCAAGGGACTCAAACACAGCAGAGTAATAATTGTAGGCTTCAACAAATCTTGGAAGAAATGGGGAAGTGTTTGTGTTCACATCTTGTTCCACAACTGTTACAAGTTTTGGATTAAGGCTCTTAACCATGCGAAGAAGCTGGTCTCGTTCGTTTACAGTTGATACACTTTCGTCGGGCATGTGATGAAGCTGGAATGCAAAGTTCACCACAAGGGCTTCCCCGGGACGACAGTTGAGCATTGATGGAGTAACAATTGAAGACCTTGATGCTACGGCTCGAAATTCAAATGGCAACCCAAGTACTTCTGCTAGTTTTTCGAGTCTTTGTCCTATGATACTTAGGCCTCCAACAGATCGTTGCACGGATTCTGGATCATCAACGCCGGTCAATCTCACATAAGGTGGCTTCCCTGGCCTAGAAGCAAGTGTTTGTATCAGGGTTATATATTGACTTCCTTGGTTGATATCAAAATCTATAATGTGAACCTTCTTATCATCTTTAATAGCCTCGGAAATAGCACCATTTGCAGCAATAAATCCAAACTTAAAACATGGGCACACCTCGAATAGTATCTGCATTGCTGCCAGACGATCAGAAGATGGAGGTTCCTTGCATTTCAAAGCTTTATAAATACATTTCCCCGATGAAGCCAAACGAGCCGCAAGTCCTTCCACCATGTAGGCTGCAATTCTGTCCGAAGGTTCTCCCTGAATTGAAACCAGCTGCCTGAGATCATCGATCATAGCTGAGGCTTTTACTTCATTTCCTTCTGAAAGTGCGCTAGCACATTCATAGAGTAATTGCTTCGGGGTCCGAGGAAAGTTTTGTGATATTTCTTTGGTGCTACTGGTGCTACTAAGATTTGAATCTGAGGACAGAGATTCCTTTGGCGAGTCATGATGCGACTTGTTCTGAATGGGATTAGCACACTCAGCAAAGTCAGGATCAATCTCCATGCTCTGAACAGTTCTAAACATGTTTTCCTCATCGTCATCACACTCATCATTATTGTCACCAAGCAATGCCCTCTCCAATTCTTGTATTTTCAATCGCATATCACCGTCAAATTCAAAGCAATCAGGGCTTTCACTTTCCAAGAAATCTGATTCAAAGTTGGACTGGTATGCATCACGCTGCCTTGTAGACGAAACATAAGTATCAAACGGGTTATCAGTGACCATAGAACCTCCTGAATTAGCTCTGAGCTGGTACGAAGAATCACCATCAGCATGAACAGAATTTCCTGATATCCCAGAACTAGACGGTTCTATCAGTTCCTCTGTAGGTGAATCAAGGAAGTACTTTTCATAACTCTCACTCGAGTAAGAATCATTCATGTACATGTTTCTATGCTTATCAGGAGCAAAATCATGGGAGGACAAGCCAGGTGTAACATCGGCTCCCTTTAACGAGTATAGCTTGGCATTCCCATACGACGCATCAGCCAACTCCGGAGATATAATCAATGACATAGTTTGTGTTCTATTTAACCAGCTCACATAAAATTTCAGTCTGTACACAAAAAAAAGAAAAAAAGATCAGTCATGAAAAGGCTATAAATTCTGCAATCCATTAACCAAGTTTTTTTCTTTCTACATACCTTATAGAAATAGTGTAATAGATCAAGTTGCTCACTGATGAAATTTAGCTGAATCTTCAATGACGCCTTCGCTGAGATAGGATAAACAAAAGCAGATATCAACATTAGAAGATGCTTTCAGTTAGAACAAACAACCGATCTAATACAAAGAATGACAAAAACATACAAAATAAATGCAATTCAAGTTTAGTACTTTACAAACTGAGACTCTCATGAATAAACTATTTCATAATTATTTTCGATTCACAGAAGATTTTATATAGAAATTGAAGAAAACCGATGTAACAATTCCGCACTAATTAAGATTTTGAGCATACTAAAGTACTAACTATAATCTCACTTGTAAAGTAGGAAGAATTCCTAATCAAACATCATTTTAGATAAAATTTATTTGATAGTTTTAGTCAAAACATTAATGGACATGGTTGACAAAATATTCATCTTAACATAGCAAAAAACATCATAAAAAATAATTATTATATTTATACACATGTCTCTACACTCTGAAGATACTAGCTGGATCATCATCCAATTGTCATAACAAAAAAATTCATATGGATCATATATTTTCAAGACATAACTAATCTTTAAACTTATCTTCCACAAAACAAGGATGTATTTCTACAAAGTTGAGAAAATATATACGCTTGTAACATGATATATTTATTATTCAAGCCAGAAAAAATAACTGCTGTAAAAATAAACAAGTTAAAATTAAAAAATAAAATAAAAACAATTTTGATGAAACCTATGACCTTGTAACAACAAACAAACAACGTTATTTTAAGAGAAAACAAAAAGATTAAAAACAGAGACATATTGATATATATTGTTCCAAAATCCAAATACAAAAAAAAAAAAAAGCAGAGATAGTAAAAAGGTTAAACAAAAACCTTGTTTAAGAATCCAAAACTTGTTTTAATTAAGAAGAAAGATTTTGAAGCAAAAATAATATGAGTAAAAACATGTAATGAAAAAAAGTAAGATAGATATAGAAATATTTAGTTGTATGAACCTGAAAGATGCAGCTAGAAATGAAGAAAGTGAAGGAAGTATTTGTTGGTGGAAGCTGAGAAAATGGATTGAAGAAGAAGAAAAGAGAGAAGCAAAGTTAGCTAAAGCTTTTGACCAAGTGAGAGAGATTATAACAAGGCAACCTCATTCATATATTATCAATATTTTTTTGTTTGTTTGTGTTTTGTTTGGTGCAAATCAACGAATAGGATAAATACATAAATAAATATATGAGGCGCGTTCTGGAAACGATACGTAGATAGATATAGACAGAATAAAATAATACAAAGATCATTTTTTCAACATAATTTAATATTTAAATTAGTCGATAAATAGTAGTTGTTTGATTTGTCTCGATAATTCAATAAGAGCGCTCTTAGAAATTGTGGTTGAATCTAACACAACTCCACAAAACTGGTTTGTGAGGTGAGGATTGCTTCCAGTTAAATATTGGACTAGTAACTTAAAAGTAACCTAATAAAAAAAAAATACAAATATACTAAATATCATTATTCTCAATTAAGGAGGCCTATTTCTTTGTTAGACAAAACTTAAGTGCATTTCTTCATTTTTTTTCATGGTTCTTAATTAAATAAATCATTTTTTTGAAGGATTAATTAAATAAATCATGTTATCCTCGTATCCATAATTTTCTTAAAATTTATTATAACAAAACAATAGTATATATTTTTAGTTAGAAACCATAAAAAAAAAACATATAAAAAATGTACATAAGTTTTCTACTTGATTATTTTATTGAAAAGAAACTGTAATAAGAGCTTCTGGAATCCAATGAAGTGGAAAGTAAGTGGAAAATTCACATATTAGTTAATGAAATTTCTTGATATTATTACCTCCAACTTGTCTGTTTCTAACTACTATATATGGGACCAAATGACAAAGATGCCCATTGTGGCCGGTGCAAATTGCAAATGGAAACGCTTCACTGCCCATCTTATCTTTTTTTCATCCTTAATCTTCACGCCTACAAGCAACCATTCTAGAGGTAATTAAGTGTATATTTGGTTCATAAGTGATTCTTGAGATGTAGAAATTGATTTTTGGCCTGTTTGGTTTGACTGTGGATGTGTTGAATGCGCGTTTCAATGAGTAATGATCATGAAAAAAGAGAAGTCGAAAAACATAGCTTTTACGTTGACATGATATTTTTTTTAGGATTTCGCTAAACACAACGCCATACTAAAGATATACTTTGACATGTTTGGTTGCACATTAATAAAATTGATTTTGATCGATCCATGATTTTGACTATCCAATTTGATGACTTGACAATAAATTATAGGCGACCTCACATGAAAACGAACGATCTAATTGCAGAATGTCTCCAAAAGTAGAGTGTTTAATTGAGTCGTGAACAAGTATATAGAGTCAAAAGAAGATCAATAGAAATAATAGTGGGGATTGAGGTAAACAATTTATTGTCACATTATCAAATTGGATAGTGGGATCAAAATTTCTCAAATAAAAGGCAAAAAAAATGCACATTTAAAAATAGATGGATCAAAATTGGGTTTGACAAAAAAGAAAAGGGATCAAAATTGCATTTTAGTCTATTTACTTTCATTTTATAAAGTAACGGTTTAAGTTTTTGAATAATTTTATTATTAAATTAAAAAATTCAGAAAAATATTATTTTAAGAAAAACTCATTGTAATCATTGTGAAAAAAAATGAGAAACCTAATTTAATCTCTTAAAAACTTCATAAATAAGTGCACGACACATTCCCAAGAAAAGTTTGAGCACCTAAAGTAGTCTTTGATCCTAATTTTCTACTTGTGATGGTTTATTAGTGGACTTTTTTTTTTTAAAGTGATCAAATTGAGTTTTATATTTTTTTATCACACATTAGAAAGAGTCTTTACTCAAATCACTTTATATATATATATATATATATGATTTATTTTAGTTTTAAAAAGCATCCTTTGTTTTTTTTTAAATACAAGATGGTATTTTCCAAAATATTTTAACTATTTTTTGATAAAAATATTTATAAAAAAACAAATAAATTACAAATCCCATTTTGAACCAAAAGTAATTAATAAAATTTATGAAATCTTTCACAAAAAATTATTGTAGACCCCAAAATAACTTTACACTACTTCCCACCAAGATCTTGCCACAGTGACAATAGACCGGGATCAGCTCCTCTTTTTCAAAAGAAATTAATAAATTTTTTTGTATTAAAATAAGATTATTAGTACATTTTATTTTATTGATTTTTGTAATTAAAAAAAATCTAAATATGCAAAATACACACTCTCTTCTTTTCCTTTTTTTTTTTTACAAAATACATACTCTCTTTGGTCATAAATATAAACGAAAAAGTGTTCAATTTTTCGGTAAAAAGTGTTCTATTTTTCAACATCTCTATTATTTTTTTTATAGATAGATAAAAGAACAAAGCCATTGTAAACTCACATACATAAGCAAAGGTGTTGTGGTTCGAACCTCGATAATGACGTTTGGCCTAACAATTTTAACATTTTTACTAATTGAGTTAGAGCTTATTGCTTGTAGACAATATCTATTATTTTAATTAAACAAATTCTAATGAATGTCACTTGTGAATACACCTATATTTTCTATGAAATAATATGAAGTATATTTAAGAGTTGTGAAGTTGACTATTTTTGCTTATAATGAAAACTCGATGGCGTGCACAACTATTTCTAGATATATAAGCATTTATTTAGACACTAAAATGGTTAATAATAGTGCACTCCAAATATATTCCTATTCACTTCAACCCTAAATTGAAATAGAAAATACTCATGAAGTGGGATTGGACAAATAGCATTAAAGCAAGCAAGCCACTTGTTTTGTTTTCTTAAAATGCAACGTAAATATTCAACCGCGTGTAGCATGACGTATAACCTTTCATCATCACCAACTCCCATGTTATGTGTTTCTTTCAAATATTTAGAATCAATGTTTGTAAAACTTAAGCAAACAATGAATCGATGAGATCTCTTTAATCATAGTTTAACCGCTCTAAACCACTCAAAATAAGCCAAAACTACAATCAAGATGTTAAAATAATCAAACCATACACTATACATACAACTATTTTAAGATAATTTTTGGACAACTCTTTAGTACTCTTATTGTATATTTACTCTCTCTTTAAATCAATTCAAAATTGAATCGGTTGCGTTCAATATTTATAACATGACATAGATTATCCAAATGAAACTTAATATGATAAATGGTAATATTACCTAAATGCTCGGTCTTTTGTTAACTTTTACATGAAATAACATTGAATTAAAATAGTTCAATATTCTAGTGTTGCGAATAAAATGATTTTTCTATCATATTGTGTTTAATAGCGGCTAATCTCTACGGAAAACTTTGAATAAACTACTTGTTCAATAGACCGAAATTAATCACCACTTAGATAATCTATTGTGTTTACATAGTAACATCTAATCGATGCTAATATCTCCAAAAAAAAAATACTTATATAAATATCTAAATGATAAGATCTTAGTGTACATCTTCTAGGTACAACAAGACATTAAAATCAAATATATTTTTAAAAACTCATATGACTAAAAAAGAAAATGGAAAATCGTGGTACTTTTTGACTAAGTCGTTGTTTTTAAAGTTGTCTCCTTTTCTTGTTTTATTATTTTTTTGGACAAATCATTTTCATGTTCAAACTTCAAACCATACTTGTCACCAACACCAATATTGGTAGGCAACAGTTGACAATTTTCCTTATCATTTCTGTTACCGCGTAATACCCTCAAAGAACACTGAATTAAAGTGACAATTTAGCCCTTCCCTCACATAATAATTTATCCATAAAGTTCTAACAAACATTTCAACAAAGTTTAATTAAAGTAACATTTGTTTAAGAACCAAATTAAAGCACTTTATTTATTATATTTCACCTAAAATATTTACTTTGCTAACTTATCTAAACGTGCATCTAGTGGGGGAGGACAGAAGACTAGTGTCAAATAATTTTGTATATAATTAATTGTGTGAAACGAATCAATATGTCACTAATCACGTTAATCTTTTTAATCAGTATTATGTGGAATTGGTAAGAATCCAAGAGGTTAACATCCACATAAGTTATATTTATTAATAATGAAGTCCTAATCGTTGTCGTTTCATCTTATCCACAATTGACCAAACCAGGAGAGTTGGAATGAAGCACAAGAAAATAGTTGACATAATGATTTTTAGAAGAAAAATTTAGCTACTTGATGGTTTATATTTCAAAGTTATCTCAAGTTTGAGTAGTTATCTAAATGATTAACTTAACTTGTTTTTTTATCATTAATTACTAGTTTAGTTGTTAGTATTACCCTTAAAATCAATTCTTTGCAACAAGAAAAAACAAAAAGTTTTGTATGCATAGTTTTACCTAGATGTTCAATTAGATCTTTTAGGTAAAACTGTAGATAAACATATACTATTACTCTTTGATATATTGTTTACACATCTTATGATACATATTGATTTTCTATCACTTTTATCGACCTGACATCGATTAAATCATAGTCTTGGTCGTTGAGAAGAAATGACTGAGAACTTGAGAACTAGACGATATATAGATCAAGTATACAAAAGTCTCAATGAAATTTGCTTTAAAATTAACTATGGTCAAATTACTTTTTGAATTTTGTATGTGTAGAAATGAAGTAGGAGCCACATTATAGACAATTGTTGACTTTTTTTTCTTCTTCATATAATTGGCCTATTTGGCTTGGGATCATACAAATTTGTGTATTTTAGTACATCTTTTATTTCACAAAAACAAAGGTATCAAAGAGATTTTGAGACACGGTTTTAGGCAATACAGCCTATAAAAGTCATATTCTAGGCTTATGATTCAAGATTTAGTTTGTACCTAACCAAAGAATTTAATTAAACATGCAAAAATCAAAGCTGTTATATTGAATGAAACTACATGAAGGTTGCATCAATAATATAATGTTCTCAAATGACGGCCCATAGGGTTTTTGACAAAAATTTGACCTCCAAAACTATTTCAGTAGAGTGCAAAACTTAGTTCATTGGGTTGAAACTTAATCTAGACTGAACTATATCACCATATTTTCCTTCAATTTTAAGACAAAGTTAAAACAAATTCATTGGATGATTAAAAATAATTACATCTTACTATTTTATAGTTTAATTTATTTATATTTATTATAACACTCTAAATGTTTTTAATATTTTCTCTCACTTAATTTATCAAATGTGTTCAAGTTCAACTAGTAATACAATGGTGCAAAAAGCTTGCTGATAATAGTATTATATTTTGGTCCAAATGTGTTGAAGTTCAACTAGTAATACACTCGACGCCTTCTTATCCCCGTGAATTTATCTCAGTTGGTAGGGATATTGCATATTATATGCAGGGGCCGGAGTTCGAACCCCGGATACTCCACTTCTCCACAATTAAATTATGTGAGCTCTATCCACTAGGCTACTAGACCAAAAATACATAAATACACTCCACGCCTTCTTAACATATCCCCATTTCTTTTGATGGGGAACAATGCAACGCAACGTAGATAAATTAAAAATGAGGATAAAACATGGAGGTATGAGTTTTTGTCATCTTTATGGTTTCAATCTGGTTATACTAAGGGAAGTAAGGTTGGCGTCTTTTAACCAACCAATATATTGTTGTTTCACGTGTCTTCAAAGCTCGATACTTTTCTAAATGCATTTTTTTTGTGTGGGCCCATATAGGCCATAACTCAAGCTTTATTTAGCATAATATTCATGCTTCACGGGTTATAGTCGAGAGGGGGAATGAGATCCATGGCTTCGGTGCCAAGAAAATTCTTACATTACCAGCAACACACCTCACGGTTATGAGGGTGAATTGCATTTGTTCCTAGGATATATGAAGGCAAAGGAAATATGGGATACTTTTGGTTTATGGTCACATATTAATTCTTTAATTCCAAATGTTGTTGACTTTATCTCTCTTTTCTTCACTATATTGTCAAACTTGTAGCCAATGGGTAACAACATTAACACCCAAGTTCGATGGCTACCACCAATGGAAGGAGAGGTATCATTTTTTAAAGAACATCATTTTATGAAGGCTAGAATGCAACATATAATGGTGTACCTTTTCAGAATTACGAAAGCTATTTTTTGGCTTGGAGAAATGGGTATGTCAAATGTATCAATTGAATTAGGTTGTAAGCTAGTGGTCGATGGCATATTGGATAAATCTACAAAGCAATTCAAGTTTGGCAAAATTATGTGTTGTAGAATGTTTCTTTCTAACCCAAACTTTAAGATAAATTTTGTTAGGCGACAATCAAATTTTGTTTCTCTTTCAAAAAAATAAATCAAATTTTGTTTCTCATTCTTTATCAAGGACGTCAAAGTTGTATGTTAGTTCTTATGTAATTTTTATTTATTTTTTTGACAAAAGTTCCTATATATTTGATTACCTACCATCTTATATTTGATAACACCCAAGTTGGGATGGCTACCACCAATGAAATGTAATTTTCAGTTGGTTAATGCAAAAAAAAACATATATGGTATATTTAAAATGATGAGTGATATTTGTACAACTCATGTGACGACTACTTTTTTCTTCTTTTTATTGGATAAAAATAATAGAGAGAGAAAGAAGAAGAGAGAGAATAAAAACATATGTGAGTATGAGAGAGATGATTGTTTTAAAAGTTGTAAAAAAATAGATGTACAAATATCATTTCTCATTTAAAATATATTCTGTAAAGTACATTTACGGTATATTTTTAAAAGCGTATGTCGTAAATTTGTAGCTTACGATGATCATTGTTTATAAATGTTTGTAGTAAGTATTTTTTTTTGTTGGTCAAGTAAATAACAAGTTTATGATGTACATTTTTAAAATATGAATCAAACTACATATTTAATATTTTTATATGAAAAGAATGAAGTTTACAGTGATCATTTTTTATATTAAAAAAAGCATACCCCAAAAAATAAATAACGTAAACATGTTAGTTTACAGAAAATGTGGGGCATGAAAATAAAA
>Ga0315915_1002383_pt1 | contig 23682 bp, 15 predicted proteins | sample MpolbnodulesMG_FD_207738 | JGI IMG/M metagenome (GOLD analysis project Ga0315915, IMG submission 207738) | Medicago polymorpha root nodule microbial communities from Los Angeles, California, United States - branched nodules | ecosystem: Host-associated > Plants > Roots > Nodule | place: USA...
GCTATAGCTCCGAAATCTATAGCATCAAGCTAATTTTCCGTTGGTATAAGCTATTGGGACGACATTCTTGCCGTTGGTATAAGCATAGTATCCTAGACGGTAGCAGGTGGGCGTTGGTATAGGTCATAAAACCTATACCAACGGCTTTTGAGATCTTTACCAACGGTTTCTGCCGTTGCTAAATGGCAAGTTTCTTGTAGTGATGTTTGTTCTTACTCATTTGCAATGCATCAAGTATTAACCATGTCTTTAGCTTTGATTTACCCATATAACTTAAATGGTATTGACAATAAGTTTGAGGAAGCTTTAGCAGGCGGGAAAAAAAAATACATGAATAAGTGATTTGCCATGCCATTTTAGAATAGTTGGAGGTTGGTAATAGATTACCACCTTAAGGTAATCGATTTCCATGACAGAAAGATAATAGATTACCAACATTAGGTAATCAATTACCACTTTAAAAATTTCGTTTTTTTGCCTGTTTTGCTTTAGGTAATCGATTACTATTAGTAGATAATCGATTACCACAGTCCAGAAATCACTTTTCGCTACAGCAGAATTTCAACTTAAATCTTTACTCCTACCCAAAGCTTCTGCACACCAAAAGGACCAAAAACCACACCAGAACTAGTCATGCATGAGCTTCTTTTGATTCAATTTCAGAAACAAAACCCCAAGAGCAACACAAGGATGAGCTTCTTTTGGTGACTAAAACATGTCTCTAACCTTGCATGTTACATATCTTGAGCAAAAATGAGAGTTTGATGGAGATTGAGGCGCGAGGGAGAGAGTGAGTTTGATGTTACATATCTGATTGTGTAGAAAAGAAATGAAGAATAAATGAGGAAGAAAAAAGAAAATTGTCTTATATAGGTGTGATTTGAAATTACTAATTTACCCCTTTTTTTCCAATTTTCCATACCCATACTACAGATACAAATAACTGACAGTCTTTAAGCGGGATATTACAGTGACCTAGTCAGAATTACTGAAAGTTTTAAGATAAATTGTTGAACTTGAGGAGAAAAATAAATTTTGCGTAAGTGTCTTTTTTTAATGTACTCCTTCCGATTTTAAATATAAACAAAAGTCAAAATGTATTTAACCCAAATTAAGATTATATACATTTTGACTTTTGCTTTTATGTAAAATTGGGGTAATAAACTATGTCTAGAGCACTCAACAACGTTTTCCGAGGTTGATGGTGGGTTGTTGCATGAACCGACTTAGTGTTGACAAAACTAATGTCAGGATGAGTGGGAGTCAGTAAAATGAACGTGTCCTTTTGATCTTCTATTTTTTTACCAAGATTCTTTTTTAAATATTATCTTCTCAAATAATTAATTCATTAATGATTTTTTGGTCATTAGATGAAGTTACAAACACTACTTAAAATTCACACACATTGTAAAGAGGTCCTGGGTTAGAACTCACGTGAAGGTGTTTAATTTAGCAATATTGACATTGTCAATTGAAATAGGTCTGACGAACCAAATACTTTTTAACATGAGCGAATCTGAATATTATTTTGCAAATTAATATCTACATGTAAATTAATCAATATGAAAGTGCACGAGAATATCATTTTACATTAAATTAAAATAGGTAGGGGTGTTTGCAGTGTGCTTGGATCTGATTCAGAAATTAAAATCACAAACAATTCATTTTTTGCTAGGTGGGCTTCTTTAAAAAAATCTGATTTGATCCAATTAAATGAAGTCTAGATTGGATCAATTTTTGGTTGATCTAATTTATAATTGTAAAAAATCTATTAATAATAATACTAATATTAATATGAGGAATGTTAGCAATACTCACTTTTCAATACTCTCTTTGGCAATCACTCTTTTATTGGATGAAATCAATACATATCCCACTACTTTGTGTGAGTTCAATGATTTAAATCAATAAAAGAGTGAGTATTAGAGAGTGTTGTCAGCATTACTCTACTAATATTATAAAGTCATAGTAAAGTTATATGTTTGATACATTTTTGAAAAATGAATCCAAAGTCTGAGAGATTTTTACTAAAAGGAGATCAAAAACATCTAATAAAATCCTGTTTTACGCAGTTTTCTATTTTTGTAGATTGATTTTTATGTTTAATTTAAATCGATTTGGATATGAACGCACCTGTATTATTTGTTAAACTACTATCAACTCTGAATTAGATGTGCGCATCATATCACTTTCTGTTCTTCTGTTAGAATAACACAAAGAAAGAGCTTGTTGCACAATAGTACATTGAAAGTTTTTGAATAAATTGTCATTATATTGTGCATTTTTTTTGTTTCTCTTTTATATCATACTCCTCAAACTATATTGTCTTTGATAATTATAGAACTATTACAACTTACGCTTTGCTAAAAATTCAATTGATACTTCTATTTATTTCTTCTGTTTGAATAGCACAAGAGAATCACATTCAACTTACTCTATCTTTTTGGAAAAAGATTCTAGAAACTACAAAATGAGCATGGTTCGAAAATTCCATGTAGATGTTGTGAAAGCAGAGGGCCTAACTCTCATAGACGGTAATTAACTTCCATGGCAAGAAAGTAAAAGTCCATCCAAAGAAAGAAAAAACTAAAGTTACTAGAGTTGTGGATCGTTTGATGTGCATAATCACAATTGCAATTGGGATTTTTGTTTTCTTGTGCTTGATTGTGATGTTGATATTGTATTTGGTTCCTTTTAAGATGGTGGTCATGACTTGCGTTACCAGTTTCGTCACCCTAAAGTTTTTTAGAAGACTACGACCTTTACAATTATATCAAATTATACTTTTTAAGCTAATTTAGTAAGAAGTTAAATGCCACAAAATAGATGTGACATTATACTATAGATGAAACAAAGTTATGTTTATGCACCACCACTTTTAACCATTTCTAAAATGTAACATACTAGTATTTTAATACATACATATATATAGGTCCTCCAAAATTTTAATGCATCACAAATAAGTTTGGACACCTCATCTTCACCCAAAATTTTAAAATATCATAGATTTGTAGGTCCTTCCATTTATGCATTGTTCAACCTCAACTCTTTTATTCAATAAACTTTAATTCACACTTGATACATCACAATACATGAGAAATATCAAGTGATCGTATATGTCAAGGATGCATTTCGGCGTAGATGAATTAACCATGTGTGTGACATTCAATCAAATAGTAATGAAGAAACCATCAATTTAGTTCCTAAATTATCACTCGTTTACCAATTAGTTAGTCTCTAAACTATAGAAATATAATAAGTTGATTAATCTATTGTTAATCCATCAAATTAATCTCTCATTTCCTTTAAATTAAATATTATCATTATTTACCAAATTAATCCTTAAACTAAATACACTAAGTAGTCTTTAAAATAAAATAAAATATACTAAGTAGTCCATAAAATATTGTCGATCCATCGCACTTAGTGAACATCGAAGTCCAAATGGAAGATTCCCTATAGCAAATAAACTAATTATCATCATTTTTTGGAAAAAAGAAAGGTTGAAGAACAAACAGAAGAAAAACTACAACAGGATCACGCATTGGACAGGAACCCTAACTTTATCCGCTAACAATAAAAAAATTTAGGTTAAGCACAAGTTTGATCTAGAACATCTTATCTTATCTTATCTTATATTTACTAAAGCATCACATGCGGATTGAATTCACGATACGAGTAACACACTTTGATCTCCCAATCAAAATCCAATAAAGATTGCATTTCTTTTAAGTAACTTTTCAAGCATATGAAAAAACGTTAACCAAATATATGGTTTGTGTGACCATATTTTTTTTATTTGCGTAACCACTATTTTTTTCAGAATTTATTTGGTTAACTAAGTGAAAAAATAGTGGTCACGCGCATTTTAGTTGTGTGACCATATTTTTCAACTTCTCAATAGTGGCCACGCAGCTGAAAAAATATGGTTACACAGACTATATATTTAGTTAACTGAAATTTTTAAAAGTGGTACGAAGAGGTATACACATTAAGGGTGTCTACCAATCCTTATTCTATAGAAAATTGCTCCGGATGAATATATACACTACTAACTAAACTTAGTAATATTTTATGAGTTTCTTTTGCAACTTCTGCAAGCAATATCTTTATAAAATGAATAATCGAATATGAGATGTTTTATAATATGCCTCTCCAGTTACTATAAAAGGCAACTTTGTGTGACAGTGGTTTTTCTTTTTTACTACTGCTACATAAACATTTTAATATAGAATTTAACAGAAAATACTTGTCATTTTGAGTTTTGATGACTTTAGGGTATTTTGATGTGAGAATGATAGATGAATGATTAAAATAAATTATTTTAATTAGAGAGAATGATTAGTTATGAGATAGATACAAAGTCAACAATATCACCAAAACTCAAAGTCACCTTAAACCTGAATTTAACCACATTTGAATTATTTTTCAAATCAAAAGAAAATATGTATCGGTTCCCATATTCTAATTTCACATTTATAATATGGAATTTTTATTTAATTTCACTTTTCTAGGTTTCTTATGTTATAAGTAATCTTATTTGAAGCGTGTTGAACAGTAAACATGAATATTTATTTCAGCTTCAAACTTTTATTTGTACCACATTGGTTAATATTTTTAAATTTTATCAGTACCTTTCTATCCTTTCTATCTCTATAAGGTTTTTATCACCGGTTAATATTATTAAATTTTATTAGTAGCTTTCTAACTCTATATGATTTTTATTGATTTGATTGTTTCTTTGCACTTCATATATATTCCTTACTAGATAATTTAAACCGAACATTCTGTCCAATTGAACCGTTATTGTTATTCAATACAAGTTTGCCCCATGAGTGACAAATTAAGCTATAGCTTATAATAAGTCGTTATGGTTACCCTTTCTCTACTCACACATAACACATTATATCCTCTATTACCTTTGTGTATCTTATATTTTGTTTAATCCTAATAAAGATGAATTTTCAATTTTTTGTTCTTGTAATGTTTGTTGTTGTTGCTTCACCTTGCCAATGTGTTAGACTAAAGCATATAAGACCCAGCTTCAATGTTCTTGACTATGGTGCTGTTGGGAATGGGAAAAATGATGAAACAAGGGTATGTTTTCTCGTTATTCTCTGATCTTATATTATGTGTCTCATTTAAAATATTTATATTTTTCTTTACAAAAATGATTACCTATACCAATTTTCAATACAAAATAATATGATAAGATCGATTAAAATGTTTTTGTACTTCATTGACGTCTTTAAGAGTATGTTTGAATGAGGTAATTGAAAATTATAGGAAAATTAGAATTTTAGACAAATTCAATTGCTTCAATTGAGTTTTCTTCATTTCTAATTTTTGTTTTGTTTTGATAGAACAATAAAAGTCTACATTCTTAAACTTTGATGGGATATATTTATGAAATTTTAAAAATTTGAGAGACTAATTTCAAAATACAAAGAATAAGGGTACATGAATTAATAAATATGGGTAATGGTGGAAAAAATGAATAAATGTATTATAAAATTTTGATTTACTATGTTCAATTAATGTTTAAGGGTGGTGTTAACTTGTGTCCTTAGGGCACATGTTAAGAAACCCAAAAGAATAAATATTGTCTAAAATTATGTGCATTTAACACATTAAAAGTTAAAAATCAAATACAATGCACACCTTCCAATAAATTATTTTCATATTTGATTCATTAACTTGTGTCTTAAAGGCACAAGTTAACATTTCCCAATGTTTAATGAGTCGTCATACTTTTTTATATTTTTTAAGAGAAATGATATTTGTACAATTACTTTGTGACAATTTTTTGACAATTTTTTCTCTCATACTCACATTATGTTTTAATTCCCTCTCATTCTTTTTCTCTCTCCATTGTTTTTTACCAATGAAAAGTGAGAAAAAAAAGTTGTCACAGAAGATATCTCAAATGATTGTTCAAATATCACTACTCATTTTTTAATCATCCATTGAATGTAGGTTCTATGAAACATAGAGTGAATGGGTTGAAAGAGAAAATAACTCTAGAGTCTCACATTGGATAGTAGGATATTCTAGTGAGTGAATTGAAAAACGCTAAAGTCCTTTTCCAACATTATATAAGGAGTGTTTGTGTCTCAAAGCACACCAAAACTAAGCAATTTATCAAGTTTTTTTCTCTTCTCCCTGTTTCTGTTCGACGTATTTTCGAGCCTCTTCTCCATTATCATTCCTGCCCCTTCAGTAATTTTGTCCCTTCAGATTATTTTTTTTATGGAGAAATATTGTTCGTTCGGTGAAATTTTGCTCCTTTTGTATCTTGACCGGTCATAATTCCACAATTTCTTTGATACTTAGAATAGTCATAGTGTCATTGTCCCTTCAATTTAAGAGTGATTCAAGTACCAATTAAAGTGGTCATAGTCTTCATATTGCAGTAGTAGAATTGTCTAGTGCCACATTTGAATGATCTTAGTTTCATACTAGAATGATCTTAGCACCATATTTAAGGGTCTATTTCTAAAACGGTACCTACAGTGCAATAGAACTTTAATACAATTGTAGTTGAACTATTTTTTTTCTAAGGACATCGTGGTTGATAGTTTGTTTGCATAATTTTAAATAGTGTCATAAAACGTGTTAAAAGGACTGACCTAGTTCGGGACTCATTCCAATAATTTTTCCGGTGGTCGAAAATATTTTTAAACTATTTTAACTTTGGTTCCAACAATTACCATATATTTAAGTTGTGTTAATCATTTAAATTGATGTAGAAATTTTATGTCAAAAACGTTGATATAACACAACTGAAACTACGTCACTTAAAAACTTGCAAACACTACGTTTTTTGGGTTGTTTTCATTGGCTTGTGGTTGTTTTTTATTTTGGATGTTTTGTTTTTGGGTTGATTTTAAGTTGGGTCCTTTTTGGCGTTGGTTTATTTGCACCATTGCTCCACCTACTGACTATCTTAGGGACTTGTCTTCTAGATTCTCGTGGGCTGATCACTTTTGCTTTGAGAACGGAAATTAGAGTCTAGTTTTAAGAATGGGTTTTGGTGTTTTCTTCGATGTGTTGGAGTTTAGGGGTGCCTTTAGTGATTTGTTTATGGGGTCTGGTGGGCCGATCCCTTTTGATTCGAGATCGGAAGTCAGTTTCTAGCCTCAAGTTTTTGGACTTGTATGTTGTATTCTCCAATGGATCAGAGGTAGGGCAGTGATGAAATCTGAATGAATGTTGAATTAAGGGATTTTCAGGGGCTCAACTATAGAAGAAATTGTGAGGTGTTGTTACATGAGTTGTGGATTTTCCTTATGGAGGGTCATGCGAGTAGCTGGAGATAGGTGTTTGGATTCGTTTTTGTGGTCATTGGTAATGGAGGTTGATGATTTGGATCCAACTTTGATTTACGTTGTTGCGTGGAGGTTTGAATTTAACTTGGGTGTTGGTTTTGATCGTTAGTTTTGTATTGGTTTTTGTGGTAGCTCTCGGTTGGATGGTGTCTTGATTGATGTTTTGATAATCCGTGATGTATGAATTTTCTTTTGGGTGTTCCGCCTATATACGGTGCATTTTCTTGTTGTTTCTGTCTTACCGGTCTCTATTCATCTTGTGCAGAGACTTGGATATTAATAAATTTTGCTCTTAAAGAAAAAACTACATAATGTGTAAAGTTTCTCTTATTGGTCTTGATAAATTTACTAACCAATGGCAACTTATAAAGGCTTTTATGGATGCATGGAAAGACACATGTAGTGCAATGCATAAAAGCTCAACACTTCTCATACCTAAGGGAAAAACATTCATGTTGCAACCTGTGTGGTTTCAAGGTCCTTGCAACTCTTCAAACATTTATGTGAAGGTAAATTACAATCTATCTATTTATTATAATAAAATATTTTTCTGGGACAATTAATAACCTTTCAGTAAAAATGTACTAAATAATACTCATAAATGTAGTAAATCCAAACTTTTGAACCAAAAAAATATTGAAATTTCAAACATTAATTAAGGTATACTCCTAGGTCCTAACCTAATTAATTGTAGTGTTATTCTTCTAACAATCGATCATATACATTTTTTTCCTTATTCAACTTTTGTTTTTTTTGTCCAAATTGTTATAATTTATATGCATTGTTGGACTTGGTAGCTTGAGGGAACTATCATAGCCCCACAAAACATTGAAGCATGGAAATGGCCAAATGACAATTATAAAGGCTCATGGATCCGTTTTATAGAGACAAGTGGTCTTGTTGTTTATGGAGGAGGAATAATTGATGGCAAAGGTTCTCAATGGTGGGACTGCCATTCCAATATCAAGTGTGAAAAAGAAAATCCAACTGTAAGTTCTAAAAACAATAAATTTATTATGTTTTATCAACATTTTTCAATTTTTTACTTTGTATTTAGGTTTGTAGATTAATATTTGGTTATGTTCAATTCAGGCTTTGCATTTTCATGCTTGTGAAAATCTGATTCTAAGGGAATTGACTCATATCAACAGTCCAAGAAATCATATAAGTTTGAATGCATGCCATGGCTCACACATATCCAAACTACATATTATTGCACCAAATGAAAGTCCAAACACCGATGGAATTGACATTGCAGAATCATCAAATATCATCATTGAGAATTCCAAGATAGAAACTGGTAACTCTCACAAAGAGATTCTTATGGAAATATAAATCAAATTGTTACACTCCCATTTAATCATTGGCGACTCCATTTGGGAACAAACCCATGAACTCCCTCTCCTTTAGTTGACCGGGGGACAACTATTCAGATACACTTTACGGTCCAACATTGCTTGGAAATCTAGGTCAATAGCAGTTTATATATAAACACTCACATTCTTCAACTCAACGATATACCACATTAAGCAACTATTCCAATACACTTTACAATCCAACATTGTTTGGGAATCTAGGTCAATAGTAGTTTATATATAACACTCACACTCTTCAACCTAACGATATACCTTTTATAAAGGACAGAGCGGTGAAGGATTTTCATTCAAAGCAAACAATACCTTAAAACCCGATATGACATACTTAATGGTGGAACAAAACTTTTTTCAACCCTTAGGTCACCTTATATCCAAAAAAATAAATAAATAAATATGCACATTTTATGCACGTAAAAGTACACTTTAAAAAAAATATATACACTTTTGAAAATATGTATAATTTTTAGAAATATATAGGATAGAGAAAGTTGCTCCCATTTTTATAAATATGTGACCTAGTAATGGATCATGATAAATTAAACTAACATCCTTTGTTTGTTTTTTTTTTTTTTTTGACAAACATCCTTTGTTTTATTGTTATTTATCTAAGGTGATGATTGCATTGCCATCAATCACGGTTCCACTTCCATTTACATCAATGGAATTTTTTGTGGACCTGGCCATGGCATAAGGTTAGTTAAAGTTTATTTTTTTGCTTTCAACTTTAATTAATAAATTTAATGTTTTGATCACAAACAATGAAGTTCTTTGTGATCATGCTTTGGTGATTATAGTGTGGGAAGCCTAGGAAGAAATGGAATTCATGAATCAGTGGAAAATATATATGTGCGAAATTGCACTTTCAATGGAACAACAAATGGAGCAAGAATCAAGACATGGATAGTAAGATATACTTCTACTCTACTTGGTTTGGCATTTATTAGTACATGAAAATAACACAATATTAGTTGAAATGGAAATTACATTTGTAGTCCATTGAACATACATTTATCTATGCTTCCAATTAGTGCAGCCAACATAACCTTCATTAAGGTCTAAAATGAAATTTTAAAAAATTGATTAAATGAAATTTTAGGAAATGATGAGATGAATGTTTTAAAAGATAAAGATGTAAGGTGGGTAACTTTTAGAAAATATCAATATTGGAGAAAAATTGAAATGAAGAGTCAATAAAAACATGTACATAAGCCCCTCAAATTGCTCACATTTTCAAAAAAATACTCACGGGGAGTTACGGTCCAATTAGGGTTTACTCACATTTTGTGTCCATGTTATATTGTAGGCTACTATATAGATCTTCTTTGGAGACTTCTCTTTAGACACTTAGCAATTGCTCACAGACACCTAAAACACATCCACCAGTTGTTAATTATCGTTCGAGACCGATCAGGGTTTACAGTCCAATCAGGGTAGGTTACAATCCGATCAGGGTTTACTCACAAAAAATGTCGATTTGAAGTTACGATCCAATCGATTGAGTAATTTGAGGGCCTTATTGAGAAAGATCCCCAAAGCTTTGTCTAATTTAATTGAAGGGAAAACACAATATCTTATTAGTATGTGAAATTTGCTATTCATATCACTCAAATTGTGACTAAAAGACACTTTGATGTTTTGTGTTATTTAAATCAGGGAGGAAATGGTTATGCAAGGAAAGTCACATTTGAGGATATTATACTCATTGAAGCAGACAATCCTGTGATTATTGATCAAGAATACAACCCATATGATAGTGTGTATGCAGTGAAAGTAAGTGATGTAACTTTCCGCAGCATAAGAGGAACATCTATTGCTAAACATGCAATTCAATTACATTGTGATGAAGCCATAACTTGCACAAACATTATACTTGAAGGGATTAACATAACATCTTCTATAGGAGAGGAAGTTCATGCATCATGCAAAAATGTAAATGGGGTATGCACTTCATGTATACCTTATGTTCCATGTCTTTCTCTTGAGTGACCAAGTTTTTGTGACAATTTGTGTCCATATTATATTGTAGGCTACTATATAGGTTTTCTTTGGAGATTGTTGTTTATACACTTAACAATTGTTCACAGGCACCTAAACACATCCATCACCGGTTAATTATCGTTCGAGACTGATTTAGAATGTGATTAAATCGATTTAAAAAGTGATGAATCTCTTGATGGTTGTTTTAGGGTGCCTAAAGAGCAACCCACGTCTTCTTTTTCAGTTTGTGTCCATAATTATGATTTTTATTAAATTTGAGAGTTTAGATCTTAATATTCAGTCTAACAATGTGTGCCAAATCTTTTGTACTGAAGACTAACGGTTAAATCCGGCAGCAAATATTGAAAATTTGTACAAATTGACTTAAAAAATCCTCGTCAACACATCCATAGCTCATTATGTACCAAACAAAGAAGCCACGTATACAATACTTTATACTCCCTTCGGTTCTAAATATAAAAGAATTTTTTTTTAAGTCCTATAATTTACATTTTTTTCTGTCAAAAAAATGTAAATTATAGTCTAGATACATTAATTATTCAATGAACCTAAAAAAAGATTACTCTTTTATATTTAGGATTGGAGGGAGTAGCTAGGATTAGGAAGCTTGCATGAAATTTTAAATGGCCTATAACATCGCGTAAACGTTTGTTTTGATGCTTAAACATGTGAATATTTTTTTAGGAGTGTCAATATAGTTTTTAAATATATTAAAATTATTAACAAAAATTACGTGTTTGTCAAAAAAATATATATATTTCATCATCAAAGTTCAAACTGACTAATAAAAGAAACATTCACTTTTTTCTTTTTTTTTTTATAATTTTGAGAAATTTCAAAAACTATAATAACTTAAATAGTTTTTTTCTTTAAGAATATAATAGCTTAAATAGTTGTAAACTCCAATATTGAAGTCTCTATCTTTTACTAGGCACCAAGTCCTCATTCAACTTCAAAAAATTCTGCGCTAATTTGTCATTTCTTTAAACCACCTAGTCTAGTCATCTAAATGTTTCATTATATTTTTTATATTCAAATCATGGAATTAGTAGAGTCTTATGGATCTACTTAAATGGATGAAAGAGATCTTATTTAGAACATTATTTACAAAAGAAATATATTATAAATTAAATTGTTAAGAGCCCTTTCGTGGGCTCTACTCTTGTTTCTGAGTTTTTTCTGAGTTAGCCTACAACGGATCTTAATCCTTTTAATATATTTGTATTATTGTTAAGGAAAAAAAAATTAAATCGTTAAAATAACTTTTTTTTTTAATTGATGTGGAGCATGGGATTGGGAGCCTCCAAAGACGACTTCCTAAGATGCATGTATTCTTTTTTTGAAAGGTAAGATGCATGCATGTATTCTGTTTTGTCTACGGGTGGCAAAAATACCCATGCCCACAGGTACCTGTGGGTAAAATCCATCACGGGCACGGGGCGGATAGCTAACCGGGTATCCACGGGTATAATAAACGGGTATTTAACTATCAATTATTATATAGGTACAAACACAGATTTGATTGTATCCATACCCATACCTGATGATAAAGTAAGTAAATTATTAAAATATCTTTATATCCTGTCTTATTACTTAAAGTTTTTACCTTATTGAAGGAAATTTTACCCCCCACCTAAGATTTCTCGTTAATAACTTATTTTAATTTTTAATTTTTTAGATTTATCTTATTAAATTCACCCTTTTTACTTTATTAACAACCTAAAACATATCCTATTGGATTATGTATGATAATGAAATTTTGAATGAATTATGTATGGATGTTTAAAAGTTGAAGTGTTTTGGTAATTAAAAAAAGTTATTATTTGTACCAAAAATAAATTAAAAAAAAATTCTTCAATAAAAATAAATTAATTAAAAAATTCATGGGTACCCATGAATACCCATGGATACCTTAATACCTGCGGGTACTCGCATAGTGGGTACCCACGAGGGTACGGGACAGGCACGGGTATCATATTTATCAAACGGGTCAGGGACGAGTATCATACTATCCGAACCCAGGGGTACCCATTGACATCCCTAGTTTTGTCTAGCTTATTTTTTTATTTTATTTTTAAGAGTTTTGTCCAGCTTATGGATGTTAATATATTCATAATAAATATATTCATAATAATCTCCTACGAAGGTTTTAAATTGCGTTTGATCTCCTACAACTTTTTCAGAATGAGAAATGATATTTGTACGACTATTTTGTGTTTTTATTCTATTATTTTGTCCAATAAAAAGATAACAAAAAATTATCAAAAAAGTTATCATAAAATAATTGTATTTCATTTTAAAATTCATTTCAAACATAAATAAAATAAATCTACAAATAATGCATATATAATATAAATAAAAAGATAATGTAACCAAAAAGAAATCAGATATGGAAAGGAAGATCAAACATATATGGTTGATACTTCTAGTCTCTTCCATAGAAAGATTATATTAACCTTTGCAACAATAAAATGACTTTCAGCATCATTAAATAGTAAAAATATAGTGTATGTAAATTAATTAACATATTAAAAATAAGGTAAAATTGGTTTAATAGATATTTATTTATTATGTATATTTCAATGTGTTAAATTGATTTAATAGATATAAAATAAGGTAAAATTGATTTAATAGATACAAATTTATTATGTATTATTTCAATGTCGGGCAGAGTGGGTACTAAAGTATTATAGCACCCGAACCCACTCATTTTTACGTGAGTTTGTACTTTATCCATTGTGAGTTCTGGATAACACTTGAATGAGATGGCGAGGGTCTCTTCCTGCTTAACTAAGAGTTTTGGATCCGAATCTAATATTGTGAATGCAAAAATGTAAACTCAGTGTTATAATATCCAATTTAAAAAATTAATATATGCAGTTGTACGCAGAAGATATCAAATTCACGTAAAAAATAATAACTCTTAAATCATCTGTCTTCCTTAGATTGACTTACTTGTAATTTTGTTACTATTGCATCATATCCAAATTATAATTCCAGTTTGCTTTACTAGGAAAAATGTTGGAAAATATCCTCATACTTGTTTTTGTGTTCAACTAACTATATTTTGTGTTAGTGGTCAGCATATCTATTTTTTGTTGACAAAAGTGGATGGCAAATCCCAAAGCTTGAAGCAACTCATCGGTGATATTAGAAAATATTTAATATCAAATTCAATTCACAGCTAATTTAATTATTATTTTTAGGAAACGCTAATTTGTTTTGGGCTAAAGTGCATTTTTTTCCCTTAACTTTCAAAAACTTGCAATTTTAACCCTTTAAGTACAAAAACTACAATTTTGGCCCCCTAAAAATTATCCCATTTGCATCTTTGGTCATTTTGGCCAATTTTAACTTAGTCAAAGCTGAGTCGCATGCCACGCGTGTAATAACTAATTAAAAAAAAGAAAAAATTCATTTGTGTTTTATTTTTCTGTCATATAGCGCCTGTATTTTGGTGTTTTAGTTTGGCATAGATTGCCTTGTGTAATTTCTTGTCTTTTGCACTACAATTTGATTCTTGCTTTTATAATATCATTATCAATCTTTATTTTAGTTGTTGCTAATTTTTTATATTCTCTCTAATTGATGCTAATTTTCTTCTTTTTCTAGATTGTATGATGAATGTATGAAAATGATGATTTCATTTTTTTTTTGTAAATCTGGGTTTTTTTTTTTACGATGAATGTATGAAGATATAATGAAGAAGAAGATGAAGATATGATGAAAATGGTGAGGGTTTGAAAAAATCTGGGTTTATAATTTTTTTAATTTTTTTTAAAAAAATCTTCTTTTTAATCTTCTTTCATTTATTTAATTTAAAAATTTATTTTTTAGTTTTTTAATTTTTTTTAATTAATTAATTACACACGTGGCCTGCCACGTAGGCGTTGAATAAGTCAAAATTGACCAAAAGGACCAAAAATACAAAGGGGCTAAATCTTAGGGGGCCAAAATTGTAGTTTTTGTACTTAGAGGGCCAAAATTGCAAGTTTTTGAAAGTTAAGAGGGGAAAAGTGCACTTTAGCCTTTGTTTTATTAAAAATTCTTCAATTTGATAATCTATTTCTTTTTATTTGAGAGGGACTATTTCTTTTCTTCTTTTTTCTTTATTTAGGGAAAGAGGGTCTATTTCTTTCTCATCTACTGTGAGAGTTAACATTATTGCATTTTTATTATTGAAGTTAAACCTATAGTTATGGTTATACAAAAATATGTTTTATTTTTTTTGAACAAGGCAAAATGGTGGAATTATATAAGTAGAACAGAGTAGTCCTGAAAGCACAAGGTGTGCCTTAGAGACTACTGCAGAAACCAAGAGTTATAACGATTACAGACAGAGCACAGCAGAACAACATTAACCTATACCCAAACAAACACGAGGGTTAGACCACCACTGTTGTGTACCATGAACAAAGGTAGCTTTTTTAGCTTTTAACCAACCTAAAGACAACATCTTAACCTTGTCTAATAAACAGGGAATGGGAGTTATAACATCATTAAACATGTGATTGTTTCGTTCATTCCAAACAATTCAGGCACACAGAAGCCATAATAGTTGCATAAAAGAACGTCTAGCATTACCACCACCTGTCAAATGAATAAACTGTAAAAAATGGTCGGAAATATTATCAACGTCCACCCCATAGCAACCAATCAAGTCGTGCAATATATGCCAAAGCGAACCAAAAGTATTACACAGTAAAAAGAGGTGTTGTGTCGTTTCAGGATGTCCGCAACCAGCAAACACAAGGACATGACAGCCGCCAGCACCCGTCTAGCAATCAAATTTGTCTTTGTTGGTAAACGTCACGGATGAGCCTCCACGCAAAAACTGAAACCTTCAAGGAAACCTGATTGTGCCACACCAAATCCAAAGCAGCATCCTCTCCATGAGGTTCCTGCGAGGTTAACAAATCATATGCACCACGAACTGTGTAGCCACCGGACGGATCCGGAAGCCATAGCCATCTATCTGAAACATTATGAAACAAGGAAACATCAAGAAGTAAAGCCCTACACTCCGATAACATCTCCTCCTCCCACTACCACAATCTGCGCCTCCACCTCCACAAAACCCTCCACTGCTCCGAATCAACAGAGAACAAGTTTGCCACAGACAAGGACTTATTCTCCGTTAAATCAAACAACTGACAAAAACGGTCACATAGAGGAACCTCCCCTATCCACCTATCATACCAAAACGATGTTTTAGTCCCATCACCTACCCTCCTCAACATGTGGCCATGAAACCAGCCAGAACTACCATCACCACCCCTTTCCCTAATGCGACTCACCTCCCTCCACCAACAAGAAACACTTCGGCCCCCACCTCCAACCTGCCACCTAATTCGCCATTCCTGGCAACTAAAACCCTATACCACAAACCAGCTCTGTCCACCAACATCCGTCAACACCATTTGCTTAACAAATGATCTTGAGTGTTGCATAATCCATTCATGTAAACCAATACTATGCCTATTATATAAAAAAATATTCTACCTATTAAAAAGAAATACATATGTTCTACCTAATACTTTTTTTTTTCAAATAATCTACCTAATATTCTTTTAGAAAGAATTAAATGAGCATAGTTCAGTTTTTTTTTCACAAGAATGAACACGTTGAACAACTAAAATTCATTCTCATGGTTCCAATACGGGCAGCTATGTAATTTATTCAAAATAAAAAAATTACTAATATTATCAATAATTATCTTAAGGTGTTTCGAGTTTGTCTCAAGTCTTCGAGTTAACTTTGCTAAGAGTTGTATCATAAGAATTAATGTTGATGCGTTTTTCCTAGATCTGGCTGCGAATTTTCTCCATTGTAATGTTAGTTTCGTACCTTTTAGGTATTTGGGTCTTCCAATTGCGCCTAATTATAAGTGATCGCCTACTTGACAATCTTTGTTAGATACTTAGGTAACTCGTCTGAACTCGTGGAGTAATAGGTTTGTTAGTTTGGGTGGGAGGGTGATTCTTTTAAACTTGGTACTTAACTCTATTCCAATATGTTTCTTTTTCCTTTATGAAAATATCAAATGGTGTCTGGAGACGGATTATGAGGATTCAAAGTTGTTTTTTGTGGGGAGAGTCTAAAAGGGCGAGAAAGATCATATGGGTCTAATGGTTAGATGTTGGTAAGCCTAAGAATGAAAATATCTAGTGATTGGTTTTCTGATAGTATCTTCAAAAGGGTTAGAGATGGTCGATTTAATTTTTTTTAGAAAGATCCATGGTTGGGAGCTATTCCTTTGATAATTTGTTTCCCAAGTTGTTTCAAGTTTCTATTCAGAAAGAAGCTAACGTGATTGATATGACCGTGAGAGAGGTATCTGAATGGGTCTGGGATCTTAAGTGGAGGAGGGACTTTTTTGAATGGGAACTTGTGATTTTAGGAGATTTGCTTCAAGCTTTAGAGAGAACAACCTTCTATAATGGTGTAAACTTTTGGGTTTAGAGCAATGATTCATTGAGAATTTATTCAGTGAGATCAACTTATAATTTCCTTCATATGAGAGCTAGTGTGGTGGATGAGAGGTCAGAAGAAATTGTGCAACTTCTTTCAAGGGTGTGGGAATCTCCGTCTCCTCTAAAGGTGATTGTTTTCTCTTGGAAGCTAGGATTCTGACTCTACAAAATCTCTAATGTAGGAGAAATATAGTTGATTCCGGTGGTATTTCTTATGTTTTTTGTAATGAGCATGTTGAGTCAGTTAGTCACCTTTTTGTTAGATGTCCTTTTTAGGCCAGATGTGGTATCATGTGTTAAGGTGGTTGGGGTGGAAGTTTGTTTTACCTTCAGATTTAGCGAGTCTTCTTAGTTTTATGTTTGAATTAGGTGACGGAAAAAATGAGAGGTTTGGTTTCTTATTAATATGGCAAACTATTGTGTAGTCCTTGTGGATATCCTGGAACACTCACATCTTTTTGGGGAAGGAGACGTATGTGCTCCAGTTGGTGGATATTGTTAAATTCATCTCTTGAAAGTGATTTTTAGAAAAACATTTTGGTCACACTTGTTTCTTCTATGAGTGGGATCATGAATTCATTATGTGTTGGCACCGTTAGTGACTTTTGTGGTGGATTTGTCTTGGGTTGGTTGATTGAGGGGTTTTGTTCCTAATATTACTCTTGTTCGGTTGTGGTTGAGTGATCTTGATGGGAGTTTGGTTAGTTTTCAGTTGGTATTTTAGTTTTCGCTCTTGTTTTTTTTGTGGGAGGAATTCTATGTGTTTTTTATTATTGTTTGACATGAGTACTTCTTGTACTCTAATTCCTATGTGGTAGTACTCTTACATGAGATTTCTCCTTTTTATTTATAAAATATATATTTGACATTAAAAAAAAATCTATTAGATGGATATAGCTTGATTGGAATTTATGTTGGAACACAATTGGTTTGTACAATTCCTTTAAGGTTTTGATAATAACAAAGTATTGACGAACAATCAGATATGCTAATATTTGTTCAAGTGTGCAGGATCATAGAATATATCTATCAAAGTATTGAACATGTATTAGAGCATCAGAAGCACTAGAGAAGTTTAAAAGACTATGGTAGAAGATCTGAAGAAAGGTCAACTAGAAGTCAATATCTTGGATCAGAAGAAAATGATACCTCTCAGAAGCTGAAGATTAACTTCATCAGACTCAATGAAGATCATCAGACTTGGAAGACCCCTAGACTTTGCAGATCCTGAGGGACCCATACTCCACTTCAGATTTGTCATCTTCTACAACTGTCTCTATCAAGGATCTGAGTACAGTTTTGTCTTCTTCTGACCACATGTAGAAACAGACAAAGAACTTTAAGGACAAAGAGAATGAACAAATACTTCCAGTTTCAGTAAAAGAATTTCGAATTACTATTCAATGGAATTATCCATATCAGGCAATGGCCCAACGTCCTTGATTTGAAACTTCTCAACGACTCTTAATGTCTGACACTCTTCTTCAACGTCTCTCAAATCCCTGCCTATAAAAGGAGCTGAAGATCTTAAGAATATTAACAAGACTCTGCTATTTTACTGTGCCATTACTCTTTCAAAATCACTAGCACAAAAACACTTAGGATTTCCTTATCAAAGTTTGTATCTTAGAAATTCTAAAGTCTTAAGAGTTTGTTTGACATTGTTTAGTTTACAGTACTAATTGTATATCTAGTGTAAGAAAATATTTGTTTATTTGCAAACAAATATAAGTCTCTTTCAGTTATCATTTAGCAATAGAAGTCTCTTGGAGTTGTCCTTGAGCATTGGAAGTCTCTTGGAGCTGTCCATCAGCATTAGAAGTCTCTTGGAGTTGTCCTTGAGCATTGGAAGTCTCTTGGTAGTTACTTTGAGCATTAGACGTCTATTGCAAGTGTGCTCGAGCATTTGAAAGTCTCTTGGAAGAGTCCTTGAGAAATTGTAATCTGGTGAGATTATAGTGAAATCCCTTGGAAGTGCAAGGGGGCTGGACTACTCATGTGTTGTGTGAGGATCCAATATAAATTACCTCTCTCTCTCTCCCTCTCTCCCTCTCTCTCTCTCATCTCTGTGTTCTGTTATTATCCCCTGCATTCAGACTCTGATCAGTATTAACACTCAGAGAAACCAAAAAAAGCCAACACAATTCAAACCATCTTCTTGTGATTTTCTCACCTTCAATTTAAACATGTCCTAAATACGTATTTGATTGAGAGAGTAGAACCACCTTTTCCTAACAAGGAAGTTTATCCGCTATTTCCTACAATATTATCGAATTTGAATAATCGACTTCACTTTATGTGTTTATCTCGTCATTTTCTTCCCTCTCATCCTCATCTCGTCATTGTTAATTTTCATTTTCTCTCTCTCTCTTTACTCACAAAATAAAAGGATTATCCGTTTGAATAGAAACTCATTTTCTCTAACAAATGATTTAGTTCAAGTGATTAATGAGTTCCCCTACGACAAATTGTTTGAGAGAAGTTGAATTCGATTCACAACAAGAAAATTTCTATTCAAAAGAACAAATTAACGTAATCATCACAATAATTGAAAAAATATTTCAAAACCATCCACACTTATTCAAATTTCAATCATTTTGAAAATCATATAAAAATCCAAAATTAAAAGTAACGTTTTTATATATTTTTTTATTTTTTGAGGGGATTCGTAACGTTGGTCTTATTTAATTGAGATAAGAATGGACCATAAACCCCGCGTTTTCAAACCATAACAGCTTGCATTGTAGACTCTCTTTTTGTGTCTATTTATATGTCACACTCATACTACTTCCATACTAATATTCACATTCTTCCACTTCCATACTTTGCCTTTTTATTATTCTTTGAAAAGTACACATTTTGTGTCTATTTCTCCACATTCTGCTACAAAAAAGTTTGTTTTGTACAAACTCAAACTAGTAAATTGGTATGCACAATTTACAATTTATACTTTTTAATTTTCAATTGTATATTGATTTGCGTCGTTGAAAACTTGAAATGAATCGTCAGTTGTCGGCTTCATGGTATTAAAGGCCGTTAGACTAATAAACTTTTAATCTAACGGCTTGCATCCAATTGTAAAGTCGGATATATCATAAAGCTGACAGCTGAGGATTTAAGTTTTTGTTTATTGGTTGGAAATAAATTTCATGACTAAAAGTGAAATGGGTCTAGAACTATTTTATGAATGGTTTTGTATTCTATGATGTGTTTTAACCACCAAACATTGGTGTATTTATTTATTTTCATTAATGATATGATAAGGATGTTTGATTTGTTAATGGACATGTTTATGTCTTTGTCCCTTGTCTTCTCTAGAACTTTTTTCATTTGGATTTTGGTATGTGTCTTCTCTAGAACATTGTTTTGTTTTCTCTAGAACTTGTTTATAATTGGTTGTATTTATACCATAATCTGAATTTTGTTGTGATCTTATTTTGAAGTTGTTTTGAGAGGAAGAAATGGTCAAAGGTGCAATATTTTTGGTGGGTCTAGTACTCTTCCATTGTTGGGTAGCAATGGCAGAAGCTGAGCATTTGAGATACAAAGATCCAAAGCAGCCATTGAATTCTAGAATCAAGGATCTTCTTGATAGGATGACTTTGGAAGAGAAAATTGGTCAGATGGTCCAGATTGAACGCAGTGTTGCTTCTGCTGAAGTAATGAACAAGTACTTTATTGGTAAGATTTGTTTCATAAAAAATTTGCCATTTAAACTAGATTTTCAAAAATATTTTTTAGTGCATATATGACCTGCGAAATGCACATAAGGAAATTCATTTAAGTTTTTTCTTTCTCTCTCCCTGCAATGTAGTTTCAATTGAGGTTGCATATGGATTCGTTGCAGTAATAGTATCATGCAATTTCATGTTATAATCCATCTCGATCATTGATTTGAGATAAGACAATTTAGATTACACATTCATTACATCAATATTAAGTGATTTCGACAATCGATTTAGGTCAGATGGCTAAGTAACTCCGTGATTTAAGATGCCAAATAGTTTGTATTAGAATTTTTTTAATTTTAAAACTTTAATTTTTTTTTATAGGGAGTGTTCTAAGTGGTGGAGGGAGTGTTCCAAAACCAAAGGCTACTGCAAAGGATTGGATAGATATGATCAATGAATTTCAAAAGGGGGCTTTATCAACAAGGCTTGGAATTCCAATGATATATGGAATTGATGCAGTTCATGGAAATAATAATGTCTATAAAGCTACTATTTTTCCTCACAATGTTGGTCTAGGAGCTACAAGGTATGCTTATAATTTTGTGTGAAAATTTAAGTTCTTTAAATATATTTTTTGGAAGAAAATAGTTTTTCAATTCTTGATTATTGATGATTTCTTGTATTCAAATTCAAAGGTCTTCTCTGTGTTGAAATATTATTAAAATATAGTATGATTTTATCAACTAGTTATGGAAAAGAAAGAAGAAAAAAAAATAATATATGCAACCAATAACGTGCTTTCATGTTTGCTAGGGAAGGTACGCAATCCAAATAAAAAACTACAAGTGGTTGAGAGACCTATGATATAATGCAAGATCTTACCCATAAGATTTTTAGTGATGTTATCAAATATATTTAATTTATTAAAGTATTCATTTTTTAATAAATTTATTAAAGTAATCATATTTTATTTGTTTTAGGTAAATGGACATGACATTTTGTGTTTGGATTAATGTTATAAAATTTACTTTATTGTAAATGAGCAAGCAATTATTTTTATACGAATGAGTGAGGCGTTGTCATTATAGTTCTTGAATATATTGAAATAATAATAATAATATCCTCCTGACCAAAATAAAAATTAAATAATAATAATAATATCCTTAAGTGTGTTTTTTGTTAATAATTCTAAGGATCAAATCGACTAACAAAAGACACATTTGAGAATCAAACTAACTAACGAAAGACAAATTTGAGGATCAAACTGACTAATGACATGTTGATTGAATGAAAGTTGATTACACAAAGGAAATGCTTTTTTTCCACAATGACTCTTTGCATTGATGATAGATTTTCTATATCCCAACTTGCAGGGACCCTCAATTGGTGAAGAAGATTGGTGAAGCAACTGCTCTTGAATCCCGAGCAACTGGAATTCCATATGTCTTTGCGCCTTGCATTGCGGTAATTTAGATAATCAAAATTATACATCACCTATTTATCAATCGCAGAAAATAACAATTTGTTCCAATTTCGCTACGCTACAATGCTATAGCGCTACTATATTAAATATTGTGTTGCACAACAATAGCGATTTGTTCAAATTTTGCTACGCAGTAACAATGTTGTGCTGCTGTAGCCAATATTTGACAATATTGTTCTTCATAATGACATATATGTTTGTATATATAGGTTTGTAGAGATCCAAGATGGGGTAGATGTTATGAAAGTTATAGTGAAGATCATAAAATAGTTCAATCTATGACTGAGTTAATTCCAGGACTTCAAGGTGACCTACCTGCAAATTGGTCAAAGGGTGTTCCATATGTTGGTGGAAAGTAAGAATTCATGATGCTGTTGCAGTTTTCTATCTGATTACCTTACAAGAACTGATAAAAGAAAAGATCAAATTTCATAGGTTTTATTAGAACTGTTATAAAAACTAAAATTTAATAGGTTTGATGCACTATCTTAATGTCGGTGTTTGATGTTGTTATTTTCCTTGCACAGCAAGAAAGTTGCAGCTTGTGCTAAGCACTTCGTTGGTGATGGCGGAACGACAAAAGGAATCAACGAGAATAACACAGTTGTAACCAAACATGAATTGTTTAGCATTCACATGCCAGCTTACTATAACTCAATCATTAAGGGTGTCGCAACCGTCATGATCTCTTACTCAAGCTTAAATGGACAAAAAATGCATGCTAATCACGATTTAATCACCGGCTTTCTCAAGAATACACTCCATTTTAGGGTAATACTTTGACTCATAAGCCTTTGATTTCATAGTTACGAACGATTATATCAAGAATTTACTTTGTATGCATTATTTGTGTATAAGACGCGGCAATAAATTATAGGATGACGGTGTAAAATAGGTGACAATATATTATTGCATAAATAATTGTATACTAACTTAAGCATAAAATTGTTTGTTTATCGATCATCATATTAGTATATGCTTAAAATTATATGTTTTCATGCAGGGTTTTGTCATATCAGATTGGGAGGGAATCGACAGGATAACTTCACCTCCTCATGCTAACTACACATTTTCAATTGAAGCCGGAGTGAATGCCGGTATTGACATGGTAAACTATGCCTTTTACTAGTCTTTTGAATAGCCGTATATTAGTTTTTTTTTACTACTAGGAATTGAACTCGGTATTTTAGGGTTTTACAATAATTGCACACTCTACGAACCAACCACTTGCACTAAATCTCGGTGGTGTTGATTAGTCTTATTTGATTTTATCCATAAAAAATATGACCTTTAATACTTACCCTTGTAATGATGCAGATAATGATTCCCCTTAACTACACAGAATTCATCGAT
>Ga0315915_1002384_pt1 | contig 23680 bp, 12 predicted proteins | sample MpolbnodulesMG_FD_207738 | JGI IMG/M metagenome (GOLD analysis project Ga0315915, IMG submission 207738) | Medicago polymorpha root nodule microbial communities from Los Angeles, California, United States - branched nodules | ecosystem: Host-associated > Plants > Roots > Nodule | place: USA...
CACTATTGTCCAAATATTTCTTTACTAAAGCATGAGTCGATTCTACCCTGTTGGTGGTTCTGCAACCAAGATGCAACACATGGTATGTCCATGCCCTCACTATTTTCTCCTTCACTTCTTTCAAGGTGGTCATGGCATAATCTAGGAAAAGTGGGAAATCACTACATTCATCTTGGAACTTCACTAATGCATTTGCATAGAACTCTTGAGTGGGCGATTCAACCATAACTTTCCGTGCCCTCATTATCTTCTTGACAACATCGCGAGGTTTCACCTCTTTCCCATCCTTTTATCCCAAAGGATATTTACAATCTAAGATGCACCTTTGTTTAACATTTGCTTGCACATGAAAGTAACAATTCATTGCATAACTTTCAGGAAAAACCTGTTAGTCACAATCACCTTAGGCATATTCATCTTTGACGTAAGAAGTTTACGCAACATTTTTAAAACCCAAACAAAGTTTTCCTCTTTCTCATGTGTCACAAATCTAAACCCAACCGAATATGTCAAATCGGTCGAAGTGACCCCAACTACCTCAAACATTGACATCTTGTACATGTTGGTTTTGTAGGTGGAGTCTATAACCAAAACCCTTGAAAAATTGTTAAACAACTTTACGGATGTTGGATGAGCCCAAAAGATATCTTCAATTGTAGTACTTTCACTTTGTGTTCTTGAAAAATAAGTATAGTTGTGCTCCTCCAACTTCGAGATTAGATATTGCAACGGCTTCTTGTCACCTCTATTTGCCTTCCATATTTGTTGACGTTCATTGTACACTTGCTTGATATTTTTCATGCAATGTGGTCTTTTGTTTTTCAAATTTATCAAAATATCTCTTGGAAGCATCTTGCTCTTGGTCAAGTCACGTACAATCTTCTTGTCGTCCTTCTTTAATCTACCAGCAAGAATGTGTCCTTCTAAAGCCGGCTCCATCGCATGGTTGTGAACTCTATTAAGAATGTTCAATTCCCATTCATTTGTTTTCTTACTAAGATATCCACTAACCATGAACAAGCACCCACATTTTCTTGAGCCCGTTGTCGCATGCTTCGGTTTTTTTTTTCCGGCACTTTGTGAGCTCCACTCCTTTTACACACTAGGCGCAACATTGGATTGATCAAGCTTGATCTTTGTGTAACAATTGTAAATCCCTCCTTATTTGCTTGACGACGTGCCCACTCAAGCAATTCTTCTCTATCTTTCCACTTAACATTGTCTGAAAAAAAACCTAGCTGTGTCAACTTTGTGGGCATGAAGTGGGAGGACACCGGAGTCAACATATTTAGAAGCTTTAACATGGACGGAAGCTTCATCAATGTTTGGTTTGGCTTCAACCTTATGCGGTTTGACATCTCCGAAAATTTCGACAAAATTTGGTTTTATCTTTCACGAAACATCTTCCGCATTCTCTACCATTACTATAATTAAACAACACAAAAATATGAATTAACAACTAACTAATGCATAAATATCAATGCCATAATGAATTAAAACAAAAAAAACAAAGAAAAAAAAATTGAAAAAATGACAGTAGCTGCTTTTTTTTCGTTCTGAAAATTTTTTCACAAGTATTTCTCGGTACTTAACTAACGAAATTTACTTCGGCAGTAAACTACCGAGATTTACTTCGGTAGTATGCTACCGCTGATTGCCATGACAGACTTCTACGTAACTTACGTAAAAACCCATAACAAAAGCTAAAAATGAAAGGATTAAAATGCTCAATACCTGTTTTTTTACGTCAAAAGTGTGTTGATACCTCCTATGCTTGATGCTTCAATGATTTTGGAGTAAGATTTGATGAAAAAAATATTGAATTTGGGGATTCGATGGAAGTGGTATGAAAGTTGATGATGAAATAGTGTGTAGGGGGAGCAGGTGGCTGTTTCATCTGATGAAACAGTTTTCTCAGCAGTTAACTACCGAGGTTTTCCTCGGCAGTTAACTGCAGCCGGTTTTTAAATTTCTCGGCAGTTACTATCGAAGGGCAATTTCGTATTTTACATGTGTTTCTCAACCTTATGATATGTGTCAATAACTATTTTCCACTTAATTTACCGTTTTACCATATTGATGAAGCATTCACTTTTTCTCTCTTTCTATTATACCCCCAAACAACAGCTTATTACTCATTTTTTCTTATTCTTGTAACTTTTATTTTTCATATATTTTTTGAAAGAGTTTTTATTTTTCATATTAACAGTGAAAGATTATTTTGTAAAATAAATTATAATCTCTTGCAAATCAACTACCTTTCTAAATTTGTGTGTGATTTTTTTGTTGGCCGGGATTCAAATCTTGTACCTTGCATGTTTTATGAATTGTCCATGCCAATTGAGTTAAGCTCACGAAGACAATTTGTGTGTGATTTACTAAAATTACTTTTATGTATTACGTACTCCCTCCAGTCCTATTTATAAGAAAAATTTAACTTTTTAGATTCATTGAGTAATTGATGTATCTTATCTAGAATATAGACCAAATACATCATTTTATTCAATGAATTAAAAAAGTCAAATGTTTCTTATAAATAGGACCGGAAGAAGTACGTAATACATACATATTAAGTCCTTTTCTTTGCATATCATTGTTGAATTCTATGTACTTGTAAATCATTATCAACTGCATCATTGGTGTGTTCTGTGGTCCTGAATCGAACAAGTAAATACATGTGCAATTAGTTCATTGCTTGGAAAATTGAATTCCAAGCACTTTGAAGCTTCAGGAAACGTTTTTGGGGTGAAATCCTCAGAATTCATACCCACTAACAACTTAGAGAATTCTGCTCTTTACCCAAACGTTTTTGCTCATTTCCAACCAATCATTTACAGTTAGTCTATTGGTTGGGAATGAGCAAAAACGTTTGGGTAAATAGCAGAATTCATTAATTTTTTCCCCTTCTTTTTCACAGTTTAAATTTTAATATGTAGTACACAATAATCACTCACTAACACTATAGTTTCCCATATGCTAGCTTCACAACATTTCATACCAATCATTTTCTCCCGTATGCTTCGGTTAATTAAAAATAAATCATTTTCTTACCTATAAAAATTGAATGTTATGAATATTAATAATATATTGGGGTTACTAACAAAAAAATATATATATTGGGGTTATATTTTTCTAAATGCACATAATGTTTTATAATAAATATAATACACATATTTTTTTTAAAAAACATTATTAAATGGATAAGAATTTCATCCTCAAAACTAGTACAAAGGGTGAGGGTGTACATTTATACACCCAAGAACCTCAACAATGCATGACTTCAATACCCATTCTCACACTTAGGGGTGTGAATAGGCTAGCCGAGTTAGGATTTGCAAGGCCAAAAAACTTAAGTCTAGTATGCGGCATGTCATAGCTTATTTTTAAGGTTTGAGTATGATCTTATGCTAGTCTGTATAAAAATCTATTTCATATGAATATCTTTAAATATGCAATGTAATCGAAATTTAAATAGATTAACGAGCTAATATATAAATAAGATAGAACCTTCTTTTGATGTTTAACATGAACTTTTGAGAATTTGATTATATATTGTATGAAATTTCAATTCTAGTTTATAACAATACATTTAATTTGTGAATAATTGATATATAACTAATAAACTTAAAGTACTGAGAAGGTTAACAAATTTATAATTTGATTCAAAACACAAAACATAATATAATGATACTAGTCAAATAGGGCTAAAATCATAACTTTTGTAAAAATAAGGAGTTAAAAATGCATTTAAATCTTTTCTATACTGAAAATCACGTTGGTTAAATTTATTTTCCAGTGATGCTTATAAAATCAAATAATAAATTAAAGATAACGTAGTTTCACTTATAGTACTAAGTACGTTGCATAATTCTATACTTTCTTTCTGCATATTACAGCAGAGTACTCCTTATTTTAGGGGTCAAATGTATGTTTATATTTTTGAGAAATATATGTATATATGTAAACTATTATTTTCCACCGCAAATTTATATTATAAAATTAATTCTTATAAAGATGTCAAACGTCTATATCTTCTTCTAGAATTTCATTGTTGAGGATGGATGGAAGGGTGAAATTATAGTTTCAGTTAAATTGACATAATTTAGTTGTTCAAATTAAGACGCAAAACATTCCACCACAACATGACACTGATATGCACCTCTAGAAGATAAGAATTATTCAGTATAGTGGAATTTTGAAAACAATTTTTGTCATTGATCAAGACTAATGGACGGGGACTGGGGCAAATTAACGACTTCAAAATTCATAATTGGATAAGCACTTATGAGGCAACTAGAACAGTAAAAATACTATATTATACAATGACGTTGATTTGTGCTTGCAATATCACCCTCCCTATTTTATACTATTGATGTCATAATCCTAAACATATAGTGTTTGCCAACTTTTTAACCATAATTTCAGCAGCCGACTTGTCTCATCATACTATACTAAATTAAAAATTAACTACAATTCCTACGTGACAAGATATAACTAAATGATTGTATGAGAAAGTATTTTATATAGATATCTTCGACGAGCAGCTATAATGATAAAAATTATAGTGGATGTTAAAACTCTCTTTTATGATATTTAACTCTATTGTAACTCGACGAGAAAGTATTTTATATAGATATCTTCGACGAGCAGTCTATTCGCATGAACTTTAACCTTAGTTTACATAAAACTTTAAAAATAAAAAAATAAAAATTAGGAGTAAATGATCAATTCTCCCTCTAAAATTGTGAGATTACTTGTTCACGTATGTAAACATGAATTACAATAGATGAACTACTCAATGGAGCTGTCTAGAAGGAGCTCCAAGAATACTCTAAAATGAATAAGGTAGAGAATACAATGTTTATGCTAGAAATGAATGGATCCCCTTTCCTTTCTAAGTGCCATCTTTTATAGAAGAATGTTGTTACACTTCACTCAATACAAGGAAACACTAATAATTTACCAATATAACTTCATCGGCAGTTAACTGCCGATGGATTTTAACCAGTGACAGTTAACTGTCGATGGGCATTTACGTCTTTTTCTGGTGTGTTTCAGCCTTGTTTGAAGTGTGAACAACAATTTTCTCTTTTATAGTCATCACATTCTTGACCTAATGAGCCTTTCTTTGGATGTCCAAACCCATTAGCAGAATTGACTACTCCTTCTCTGTCCATCTCCTTCATACAGGACACGTGGAGCTGGAGCACGTGCAATTTACGTCACTTGTCTGTGCAGGACGCATCGCACACCATGAAACACTTCTTATGAGGACCACAACTTTCACTTGGACAGTAACGTGAGGAAGAAGTGGAGCTCTAGTTGACCTAAAGAGTAGAGTTAAGGTAGACATGTTGAAGGGTCGAGCTAAGATGGACATGCTGAAGGGTCGAGCTGAGCTGGGCATGCTGAAAGGTAGAGCTGAGCTAGACATGCTGAAGGGTCGATCTGAACTGGGCATGCTGTAGAGTATAGTTGAGTTGGGCATGTTGTAGGTGAAGCTGAATTAAGCATATTGAAGGGTGGAGCTCGACTTGAACGTTCATTCTGAGCTAATCACGCGGAAGGTAGAGCTCTCGTGACCTGAACACTCAAGTTGAGCTGGACATGTTGAATAATTAATGTATAGTAAACTCCACATTGTTGGGTCACGAGGGGAGCCTGGGGACCGCCAACGTCGAGGCCCGAACAACCGCACAAGCAAGAGAGACACCACACTCTTACGCAAAACCTTAAGGCAATGTGTTTATGGGTCCTCTTACTTATAAGGTGTTCAGCCTTTACTTTTTTATCCAATGTGGGACATATAACTCACACTTGCACACAACACTCTCCCTTAAGTGTGAGTCCATCAAATTCATCAAGCTCCCCCTTCAAGCGGAAGCTTTTACTTGCTTGTATCGCCGTTGTTGGTTTCTCCGCAACGAACCGACATTGTACCGTCGTTGCTACTTTCTGCGCAAACGGGCTGGTTGCCTCGGTCGTACCTTTTGTCGAACGGAGCTCTGATACCACTGTTGGGTCACGAGGGGAGCCTGGGGACCGTCCACATCGAGGCCCGAACAACCGCACAAGCAAGAGAGACACCACACTCTTACCCAAAACCTTAAGGCAATGGGTTTATGGTCCTCTTACTTATAAGGTGTTCAGCTTTACTTTTTTATCCGATGTGGGACATATAACTCACACTTGCACACAACACACATGGTATGGTTCTCTATACCAGTCCATCAAGCGTCAAGTTTGTCAAGACGTAAAGGTTTGTTTTCCATAGAATCAACTCGACATGCACCAGTCCACTATCCATTACACATTTACACTTCTCAATTTTGCTAATAGTGAAAAATTAACATGATTTTGAATGACGTTAAACAATTTGGTCTTATGCTAATGCGTAAGGATCAATTTGACAATAAGTATTATGATTTAAAAATGGGTCTAGTTAACTTGTGCCCTAAGGGCACAAGATAAGAAACTAAATAAAGAAATTTAACATTGGAAATTGTGCATTCATAATCTCAAAAACTTAAAAACTTATCTTTTCAATACAATATTTATTGTTTAATTCTATTTTAAGATTCTTATCTTGTGCCCTTTGAAAAGAGGGCACAAGTTAACATTTCCCTTTAAAAATTAATTTGTTAATAAGCGATTAATTTGATGGTAAGTTAGATATGAATATGTAATATTTTCCCTCATTGAGATGTGTCTCTCATATACTAAATTTCTTTTTGTTTTATCGAAAATAAATATAAAATTTTGATGAAAAACTCCACTTGTCCCAGCAAAGATAAAATGTTTAATTTGCTTGTAAACTAAGGTGACCCTTGGGTTAACAGAAAAGTCTAAGTTGCCAAAAAGATGGGAAGAGGAAATTATGTACCGTGGCTCTTGTATGGTTGTCCAAGCATGTGATTATGTCCTAATAATTTACTAAATTATCTTCAGATCTGTTTCATCGCCCACTAGTCACTGTAACAAAAAGAAAACCACTAGTCACTACATATAGTAAATTAAATTGCTACAAGGACTTAGGGGAAAAGAATTAAAAATAAAGGGTCTAGAAACTTATATTAAAAAAAAGTTTCTAGAAACATAGTCTTTAATTTAATCGCCAACCCATCACCTTCTTACATGTTCATTTATAATATAGTTTTTGTCGTTAATAATAATTAGTTACTCCTATTACAGTAATTCATAAATAATTCAGAGATTAATTAGTTTTTATTTATAAGCAATTTCATAAAAATAGTCTTAACTTATAAGAGGAGGGGTCCAGTATCAACTAATTGCGAGTAACTTTTTTGATATGGTGTTAGTTACTCAACTTAGAGTAGTAAGCCTAAGCCAAATCCAAATTTGTTAGCAGATCATAATCACTGTTTTAGCAGTGTAAACCACTATTCAGTTTTAGCATAGAAGTACCATTCCGGCTTTGAGTAACCATTGTAATTATTAAATCTAACTTCATGATTAACGATGTCAAAGCCTTCTTCGTGAATTTTGAGGATAGCGCTATAGCAAACAAGACACGATAAAAATGGGATCGGAACTCGGGTACTCCAATCTTGGTCTGTATTCTCGACATACTCAATTCGACATAAAAGAATATTATGTCATGTTGAAATTGACACTTGGTTACATTGGAGATGGTTGATAGTTCAACATATTCATTATATATTTGGGACACTTAACATATTTGGAATTATAAAGTTATTAGCTTCGACCACATAAATCATTTTGCAAAGGGATAGGATCAAGTGACCGACGTTAAAGACACATGAGAGTTTTTCAGATGCTTCTGAGAGACATGTCACGACACGCGTCGAATGCTCTATTCATGATTGTTATTTTCAGTTTTTTTTTTACTATATATAGTAATTCTGTATAGAAAATAAGGGTCGTGAATCAGTTACAAAAATCCTTAAACATTCAAAGTATCCATGTCAAATAGAGAAATGAGTCTTGCAAGGCAAATGTATGATTTTGTGTACCATGCTTTCATTCATTTAATCAAATTCTTTCTCTTTAAAATTACTTGCATTTACTTCAAGTTTTCTTTTACTACTAAACAAACAATCTATTTCGAAACTACTTGAAAGAATTACCTTTCCTATGTTATTGACTAGTGGTTAATGATGAAATGAATTATCATTTTCTTTAAAAAAAACACTTAATGTGTATAGATTTGGATTAAGACCTTGCAATAGCCAATTTCTCTTAATTATCGGTAACAAAATATTACTGCAAGAATTTGTACCAAAGCTGTGATCAGATTTCGATTTCTCACAAATGAGATCGTTGAATATGTATCACACTCAAAATTGATCAAATTAAGCTGAATATGGACTGAATATACAGCATTTTTAATTATTTTATACGGAAAACTTTGGATGAAGACATATCGGTCACTTTCCATTTCCCTTTTCATCAAATGTCTTCTTTTACATTCTTTAATTTTATGGAGACAATTGTTTGTGCCTGATACAAATAGCATGAGACATATTTAATTGAATCGATCCATAGAATTAGAATTAAATATGACAAATTGCTTCATTGTCAATTTCAACGAGCAATGCACTAGGCCTATGCACTTGGAGCAACTTGTGACTTGTATCCCAATCTTGGCATTGGTGGTGGGGTATTAAGAGATATTCATATGTCTTTCTTTCTAGAAGGAAGAAAGATAAGAAACGTATTCTCAATAATGCATCACTTTGTTGCAAACAAAAATAGCTGTCCGGGCCATGTCATTATTGTTATGATTTTTTATATTTGCCATGGATCACTTCTTTCTTTCAACCATTTTTCCTACATGCCATAAAATGTCGACACAAGATACTCCTTCGGTCTCAAATTAATTATGGATCATGTAAATATATTTGCTTGGGGCACATATTAATTATTGAGGAAGACTAGTAACACTCGTTTTTACACATTCTCTTTAACATTTACGTTTTTATTGGATGGAATCAATGTATATTCCATCATTTTGGATGGGTTCTATTTCCAAAGTGTAGACCCACAATAATTTAAACTAATAAGAGAGTGAACACTAAAGAGAATGTTCAAAAGAGCACCGCTCTTAATTATTTTATAAATAATAAGTATTTATTAAAGAAATTAAAATTTTGTGAATTAAATTGACAATTTCAATACATAATTAATATATTTGGTATAATATGTTAGCATTTTTCATTAGAGTATATCTCTTTTGAGTTTTACAATATTATTAGGGAAATGAATAATAATGTTGATTTTAATGGTAAAATATGTTTTATTTAGCAAAATACATTTATTAACTATAGTTAGCTGAATATTTAGATAATTGTTATGCAATACTCCGTTTGTAATTATAAAACCATTTAAAAAAATGTTTGTCCCTAAACATATGACTCACTACAAATTTATTCTTTACTATTCGTTTTTCCAAACATACTCCTTATTAGTAATACTATTCATTTATCTTGTAATATTAAAAGTAACATTGAATGTTCCTTAAAAAAAAAAAAGGAACATTGAATGTATTTATGTACAAATGATAATTTAGCTATAGTTACACATATTAGATTTTTTACTCCAACAATTTTTTTTTAATATCCGTAAGTTGTTAAAAAAGAGTAAACGAGTAAATAAGTGTATGTCGGTAGATCAATGATAAATACTTAAACTACTTTTGTATCATTCTTTGAGAACCATCTTACTCATTTTTAGGACATTGGAGACACACACTCTAACCGAATGTCAAAGTTTCGCCATCACATTTTTTTTAAAATTCACTCTCTTTTCCAGAGCATTGAGTTTTATTCACTTTCTTCCGGTACTAGTCATATATACATGGTCATACCCTTTATCCTTCTTAATTTGCTCCATCAAACTATTCGTAATCTATAACATTTTTTTTTTGGAAGGAGTAATCTATAACATCTTAGGCATGCATGATGTGTTTTTGTATATAAGCATGCATGCATGATGTTAGTTCAAAGCCTAAACTTTTTTTTTGGCAATAATTCAGAGCCTAAACGAAATCCATAATTAATATCAAAGTACACTTAATAACGATGGATAACCCCCAATATAGGGCAAGTTGCACGCGTAAAGTTTAAACCAAACTCTGTTCCATGCATGTGCAATCAGATACAATTGTCTCTCAAGTAACATATAGATTTGTGCCCCAAATTAAAAAACTAAATCATACACAATGTTTAATAAAAATGTCTCTTCAACAAAACAAAAAAATGAAACTTGTCTCACACCATGCCCAGTGAACAGCTAACATATATTTTTATTTATATCCTACTTTTTGAGAGAATTTATATCCTACTTGGCAACTAAGTATTATGGTGAATTCTAAGGTGAACCACCAATTAAGTGGTTCACCGGTGGACCACTTTCATACACCGTTAGATTTATTTCATAAATAATCAAAGGTTTAGATCAGTTAAAAATAAAAACAGTGACATATGAAACATGCCCATATAATCCATCATCTCTCTTCTTTCTCATTTCTCCCACCTTTGAGCTTTCAATATGCAGTTTTTATATCACATCTCTCAATTTTACCTTCTATATATTTTATTAATGTGGGAATTTGAATCCCATGTTTTCCACTTTCCGCTAGTGTGTTAAATTAAAATTGGCTTAATTAATGATGTGGTCCCTTAAGTTATTTGTTGGTTACATTTTAGTTTTATGAGTTATTAACGTTACAATTTGATCCCTTTAACCTATCTTCGTCAACCAAATAAATCTCCACAGTTAAAACCGTTAACCCAATGTCTAAGGTAGATACACATTACAAGTTGTCACTCACCATTCACATGTGCCTATTTAACGTTTTGGCAGAAGACTGACGGTGATGATTTATTTGGCTAACTTATACTAACTTAAGGGACCAAATTGTAACGTTAATAACTTATGAGACCAAAATATAACCAACAAATAAGATAAGTAACAAATTAAGCCATTAAAATTTTACAAATAACAAGGATTCACATACATTGAAAAAGATGTGTAACAAGCAAATAAAGCATCAAACTGTAGACAAAAAGTGAGATAATCTAAAGCCAAGTACATTCCGAGTCAGCAGTATCTAGAATCGCTTATTGGATAAGTTTTTTTCTCGCAAAAACAATAAACACAACACAACCACGGCTTTTTTTCTTTAGTGGGACCCACACGTTCCCACTTTCTTTGTATAAAACCAATGCTAACCCCGATTTCATTTCTCATTCCAAAATCATAACTAACTTTTTCATCACAAACATGCTCTCTTCAATATCTCTTCCTTCTTCTCTATACGCCGCCGGTAACTTCTCCGGAACCGCCGTGACACCACCGCCGTGCCGTGTCAGATCGAAGCCAATACTCATCACCGCAAGCGCTACAGCCACCGCCGAAGCTCGTTCTACATGGACAGAACAACAAAGACCTTCGTATCTTAACATGAACTGTTCTTCTCACACTTCTCCTGCATCACTTTACCAGATTCTCGGTATATCAGCAGGTGCTTCCAATCAAGAAATCAAGGCTGCGTACCGGCGACTTGCTAGAGTCTGCCATCCTGATGTTGCGGCTATTGACCGGAAAAACTCTTCGGCGGATGATTTCATGAAGATTCACTCTGCATATTCGACGCTTTCGGATCCTGATAAACGTGCTAACTATGATCGGAGTCTTTTCCGGCAACAACGGCAGCCGTTGTCGTCGATGGTGTCTTCCGGATACTCAAGTCGAAAATGGGAGACCGATCAGTGTTGGTAATGAATTGACTAACAGATGAGATGAGGAAAGTGCAGTTATTAATGAAGCATCATGCCTCAACTGTAATTATTAACTGATTAGTTAGCTTTCAGATTTTGTATATTACAAAGTAAAGTAGTATCTGAAAAAGTGTATTGTATTCTGGGGAGTTTTTCCACTACAATACAAGACAAAATTACTGATCCAAATTTTAAATCTCGTCAATTTTTGTTGATCTAATTTTCTTTTATAACTCACAAAGAGCTCGACACATAACTTCAAATCCGAACTTTTATGAAAGAACCCGATCATCTAAACACAGAAACCCAGACTTAGTCTCATGAAACAGCTTCCTATCAATAGTTCAACAAATTGTTGATCTCTTCGTTAAAGCTGTGCAACATGGATGCTTCTCTAGACTTCTTACGAAGCTTAGTCTTAGTGACGTAAATAGTTAGTTAAGGTATATTATTTGTCCTAATAAGCAAGTTAGTTAGATTAATATGTCATCCAAACTCAAGTTACTCAATGAAACTCACTTCAATCAAAACAACATTTTCTTGAGCTTTCTCTCTCTCTCCTCTAATGGACTTTGTTATCATTTATGCAATATTTTAAAAATCATGTTGGTTAAATTTACTTTATCAGTCATCAATATAAAATCAAATAGTAAAGATAACAGTCATGCAAACGAATTAACATAGAGCACTTGTTAAGGATTTATAAAAATAAAAATAAAAACAATTACTAAGTTTTATGTAAAAAATGTTTGCTCTTTAATTAATATTTCAATATGCTAAATAGACAATTTTTAAAATAAAATTTATACTTTAAACACTTCTTAACAAGTGTCCTAACATTTTCATAAAGGTAATAATCTCTGTGAGTATAACTGACTTGGTATGAACATTGTATAATGTGTTGGCTGTGATATAAACCACTCACAATTTTTTACTTATTCACATTAAGAATTAAAATTGTTAATCAAAAATAAATAAATTAAAAATAAAGACAACGTATTCTCCTCGCTCTCACACTTTCTGCCTAAATTATATATAATTTCTAGTTTCTATAAATCTTCTTCTAGATACTTTCTGCATTACAGCACAATACTCCTTATTTTAAGGGTCAAAGCTCAAACGTATGGATGTATATATACGTACTCGTACATCTAAACTATTAGTATCCACCGCAAATTTCTATATTATAATATTAATTCTTATAAAGATGTCAAACGTATATCTTCTTCTATAATTTCATTGGTTGAGGGATGGATTGTGGTGGAGATAAAATTTCAGTTAAATTGACACAATTTTGTTCAAATACGCAAAACATTCCACCACAACGTGACGCTGAAATGAACCTCTGGCTCTAGAAGATAAGAATTATTCAGTGGAGTGGAATTTTGAAAACAACTTTTGTCATCGATCAAGACTAATGGACAGGGAATGGGGCAAATTAAAATTCATGATTAGATAAGCACATACGAGGTAATTGGAACAGTAAAAATATTGTTTTATACAATGACGTTGATTTGTGCTATTGATATCACCTCTCCTATTGTATACTATTGATGTCACAATCCTAAACATAGTGTTTGCCAAATTTTGAACTGTAAATTTCAGCAGTCGGTTTGTCTCATATGGATAGCAAAATTCTCTTTGAAAGACATGCCATTATTGCATTTTCATTATTGAATTTAAACTTAGAACCTAACATTAACAAATATTCTTTAAACCTAGTTTACGTAAAACTTTAAAAATCAACAAAACAAAATTTTAATGTCAGTTATTTTTCCTCTTGAATTTTGTGGATGGTAAAAAAAAAAGGAAAATTATATGGTGAAGTCATGAGAACGATTTTTTTTATGAAGTTAAACCGATTTTCACTAGGTTTCAATCCTTTAATTAACAAAACCCCCAGTTATCTTAGAAATTATAAAAATTAAATCTTTATGAACTAATGTTCATTCAATTCAAAATAAAAATCACATGTGGTTCAATTTTGTTTTGATGATTATTTAAAAAAAAAAAAATCAGATTCAATCCAAATATATAAGGTTTAATTTAGATTGATTTCTGGATAAAAAAATACATATAATTTTTTTTTATTAATATAATACTACTTTTTTTTGGATAAGCCAGGAGAGAGGACAGACATCCAGAGGAAGCACCGACATTCAAACTAGGTTGGCACTCCGGAGAACCTCCATCCTATGCCACCAAACTCAAAATATTATTAAAAAAAGGGGGGGATATGTACAAGAGTGGGGACTAGGCCAAAACACTCGAACCCAGAAAGAAATAAAAACAAAAGGAACAACAGACTAGGAAAATCTGTAATTAGGAAGACCACATATGTACCGAAAGAAATTAAAGCTCAATTTTGGAGATATCACCCAAAAACAACCAACGGCCGTGGTGCCTTCCTCAGCCCATAATTCACGTCGAGACAAATATGACGTGCTAGCATAGATCGCCGCAATGTAACCAGATGACTGCTGACAATTGATTCCAAAGCAATACATTGAGAAGACACGAATATAACAGTGGGATTAATTTCATTCCCCAGAGCGACCATAAATTAGGAATCAATGGACCTCTTTCATTAACACAATATTACACATGCACGGTAAAATAAGAAGTTTTATGCAAAATATAACATCAAATATCTTAAAACATTAACATTATTCCATGAAATAGTGTTAGTAAAGATTAAATTAGTGCAGTGTATAAAATTAAAAACAAAAAAGAAATAGATTAATGTAATACATATTACTAATAAAAGAATAAATAAATATCAAATTTATTTTTGCGATTTGGTTTAGTTTTAAAAAAGTGATATGAAATCCTATCCGCGCGAATTTCACAAAACATCATAAAAAAATAATTATTTTTTTGCGATTTTTGATATTTTCTGATTGATTTGCAGTTTTATTTTGGATCGATTTAATTTTTTTTCCTGTTTTGATTTAGACACCCCTAACTACATTCTATTTAAGGTGGCTACGTATTCAAGTTAAAAAAAATCACTTTTGTTTTTACTAAGAAGTAACTTTTAACCAAATTAAGTTTTTGAAATAATTAAAATCTATTTTTTTTTAATTGAAGAGGCAATGATATTAATTAAAAGTTAAGTTCTACCAAAAGTATCAAAACTTAAACAAAACGTATGAAATACTAAGGATAGCATAGGCAAAATACAACTTTCAATAATATTCTATTTTCGTAAAAAAAAAAAAAAATCTTTTAAGGGGAATTTGTAATACAACTTTCAATAACTTTTCTAAAAAAGTCGGTCTGCACCGTAGAAGTCAAAAAAATAAAAAAAATATAATACATGATTTTGAATGTTGTTGGACAATTTTTCCTTATGTTAACATGGAAACAATAGTTTGCCAATAAATTATATAGTTTAGAGACTAATTTGTTGATAAAAGATTTAATATAACAGGGGAGTTAATAAAAGGACCAAGTTATTTAACATAATTCAAAAACAAAGGTTTTTTTTTCTGTGTCTTTGCAAATTTCAGAGGTCTAAATGCGCAATCTCTTTACCTCCAGGAGGCTAATCAGTGGTTAACTCATAATTCTTTTCGTTTAAACAAAAAATAAAAACAAAATTTCAAGAACTCCCCTCGTGTTAGTAAGAACAAATGTTTAATGTCTCATGAGCAAAACTAAGTTGGCGGGCATTTGTTTGCCAAGTTCAAATTTACGACTCTTCACTTATTTATATTTAAAAAGGGTGATATTTTATCCATAAGGTCCCCTTGTGTTTTTGTTGTGATTTTCAGAACCTCTCAATACTAGCTTCTATGTTAACGTGGTTTTTTGTCGTGATTTCCATCAAATTTCATTTTTCAAACACAATACCAAACACACACTAAACTAAGAGCACAATTATCGGTTGATTCTTACCATGTTTTCACTTTTCCCAAAGCCATTGTGTCAGTGTGGTAAAGATATAATTTGGCTTTGAGGCAATGGTATATTGAGGCAACCGTAGGGGTAACACTTGGGTGATATTGTGGTGGTGACACTGGTCAACCACAATGTCACAAGTGGCTTTCTTCTTTCTCTCTTACAGTATTTTTTTGTTTTTTAGTACACTTGTGACATTGTGGTTGGTCAATGTCACCCAAGTATTATCCTTATCATCCCAATCGTAGCACTGCATTACTATCGTCGCTTTGTGCTTTGCTCAATTTAGAAAACTAATATAAAATTAATTATCACCTCAAAAGGTGCTATATATTAATACCCCTGAAATTGTAAGTTTCGTCAATTATCTTTCTGAAACTAACTTATCCCCCTGAAATTGCACAATGTTAATCAATTTACCCCCCCTCCCGTCAAATTCTTTTGTTAGTCAACATGACGTTTTGCAAATATTCCCCTGAAGTTTGGCACTTATGTGCAAAATACCCCCTGAACTTGAAAATTTATATTTTTTTTCTTATCCTTAAAAGCGACTGCATTATCATTGAATTGTGGAGCATATTAGCTAAGTTTTGACGGTATACAACCATATATTGGGAGTATGGTAGAACAAATTGGCAGTATTTGGTGAACCCTACAATAATGTTCAAAACTCAAGAATATTTACAAAACAAACATAAAAGCATTTCTTTGTTCCAACATCATATGTTGTTTTTTCTTTTTTCAAGTTGTCATTCACCCCATTAGAGATCAAAAGGATGGTGAGTATTATGTTTTTTTATTCTCTTAAAAAAACATAATGAAATATACATAATGTAATACTATTACCATTCCTTGGAATCCTAACGGAAAAGAAGACAATGATTCCTTCAAGATCTTTTATAAAGTGAGAGAAGTAACAAGTTTATGTATTTTTTTTCTTGAAAGTGAGAGAAGTGTGTTGGTGTAGAGCATGCAGTGCTCACAATATAAAGGAAGTGGAAATTTTTGGTGTGTTTAAAATTAACAATAGCAAAGTCATATATTTCGACATCTCGGTAATTCTTGGTTATGCCAATCATATGTCATTTATGTGCTTCATTATGTATGTTATGCATTAGTTTTCCATTTGACAGGTGGGGCTGTACTTTGCTTTGCAGTCACTTTTAAGGATAAGAAAATAATATATGAATTTTCAAATTCAGGGAGCATTTTGCACATAAGTGCAAAACTTCAGGGGGTGTATTTGCAAAACGTCATGTTGACTAACAGAAAAATTTGACGAAAAGGGTAAATTGATTAAGGTCGTGCAATTTCAGGAGGGTAATTGAAGTTTTGTTAATTTCAGAAGAGTAATTGACAAAACTTACAATTTCAGGGGAGTAATTACCTATTTACTCAATATAATTGTGATGTATATTATCGGATTTTGTGGGACTCATTTTAAAGTTTTAGAGAGTAGTATGAGTATTTAAAAAATATAGTTGAGTAGTTTAAATAATAGAGAAGTCTAAAATAAAATAATATGATCTATGAATGTAGATGCTCTAAGTGCAACCCGTGGCAATCACTTTGCAAGGGTGCGCCAGCTCGAGGTTCAAAACATGGGTGATTTTGCAAGAATTATGGTTGGGGTCCGCTAGCTTGGAGTTATCGTTTCTTCAGAACGTAACACTCCTCAAGGGTTATTTTCTGACACAAAAATATAAAATGATATTTGCTTATTATTGATAATTGGATTTGCCATATTCTTATCTTAATACTGTTGTTTTTTATGAATATTAGTCGTACACCTAACACGGTTCAATTAGTAAACATGTCATCATGTAGCAAATAATCAGTAATGGGTTTTGCCATATTATTAGCTGAATATTGTAAACAAAATGTAAGTTCAATTTTAGATTTTATTTTAGTTTTTTCATATTAATATTTATTTAAACTAAAGTTCTTCAAAAACAAAATAATTAACTTAAACTAAATAAATAATTTAGGTTGTCCATAAAAAAAAATAGGTTGTAATAAAATTAAGAGTTGTGTTAACCGGTGCCCCGGGACATTGGTTAAGGAAACAAAAAAAAAAGTTTTAAATTAAAAGAAGGGTCTTGCTAACGGTGCCCTCAGGGCAATGGTTAAAGAAACTAAAAGTAGTAGTTTTGCATTAGAAATTACAACTTTTTGACTCTTAGAAAGTTGAATTCAACACTTTTCACCATTTTTCAACAAATTATTTTTATTTATGTTCTCTTAACCAATGTCTCAAGGGCATCTTTAACATTTTCCTTAAAAGAAATATTTTTTAGACTTTTAATAAGTTGACTGCACACGTTCCAATGTGATATTACTATATTTGCTTCCTTAACCAGTGTCTCGGGGCACCGGTTAACATTACCCTAAAATTAAATATGAATCAGACAATAATATGTAAAGTAAAGTTGCGGGACCCAATACAAGTTCTTCAGAGTTTACTATTGGAGTAAAAAATGAGTGAGTTGCTTCAACATAATGTTGGCACAATGGAACTCATAAAATAACAATTGATCGAGTTTACCATTAAAGGTGCTCTAAGTATCTTCAGATCAGTTTCATCGCCTATAGTTAGTCACTGTAGCGAAGAGAACCCACAACAGTCACTACATAGAAGTAAATTAAATATGTACATGGACTTGGGAATAAGAATTAGAATAAAGGGGTTCTAGAAACTTAAATAAAATAAAATAAAAAAACATTTCTAGAAACAAAGTCTTTAATTTAATCGCCAACTCATCACCTTGCATGTTTATTTATCAATTTTTTTTTTTAAGACATTGTAATAGAGTTTTTATCAATTAGTTTTGTCGTTAATAATTAGTTATTTATTACTGCATTTAGTCTTCTTTTTTTAGAAGTACTGCATTTAGTCTAGACTAGTGGACATTGGTTAATAATGAAATGAAATAAATTATCTTTTTCCTAAAAAAAAAACTATGTGTATAAATTTGGATGGAAACTTAGCATTAACCAATTACAATTATGAGTAACAAAAATATTACTGCAAGAAATTGTACCAAAGCTATGATCAGATTTCGATTATTCCCAATTGAGACTGTTCAGCACAATCTCTTTAAAAAAATATAATGCATTATTTTCCATTACACTCCAAATTGATCTATTAAACATGATATGGACTGAATATACAGCATTTTTAATTACTACTAGTAATTATTATATGAAAAGCTTAGCATGCAGACATGTGTCGGTCCCTTTCCCTTTCCTCCAAATGTCTTCTTTTATATCGTGTTCGTGAGTAGAAAATGAAAACAGTATGTAGACATGAAAGTAAACGTAAATAGTATTTTCTATACTATATATTATTTAATTAATTTATAAACGACAATTATTTGTGCCTGATATAGATAGCATGAGATGAGACATATTGATATTTAATTGAATCGATCCATAGAATTGGAATTTAATAATATAAACTGCTTCCTTGTCAACTTCAATATACATCAGAGCAATGCACTAGGGCTATGCATTTGGAGCAACTTGTGACTTGTATCCCAATCGGGGCATTAGTGGTATTATGAGATATTTATATGTCTTTGTATCTAGAAGGAAGACAATGAATCATAAATGCATTTGTATCTAGAAGGAAGACAATTCAGAAAAGTATTCATAGTAAATGCATCAAATTGTTCAAAACAAAAATAGCTGGCCATTATTCTTATTAATCGATTAATTTATTATTGTCATCATGCATATATTTACCCCGGATTTAGAGTTAGGATTTTTTTTGTCAGGTAGTCTAGTGATTAGAACTCACACATTTTAAATGTTGAGAAGTGGGGTGTCTGAGGTTCGAACCTCAGCTCCTACATATAATATGTGATATCTCTACTAACTGAGTTAAACTCCCGATGATGAGTTAAGATCCCTTTTAGTTATCTAAATATGTTGTTTTTAGGCATGTATACCAGTTAATTGCATTAAAATTTGACAAAAATAAAGTTATAATTCATCATAATTTCAATACAAAATATTCACAATATCACGATTATTTGAACCGTGAGTTTATCTAAAATAGGCCTCAAAAGACGGTTAAAATGAATTCATAACATTTGTGATCGAATGCACTGGACAAACAATGAACATCACTTTGAACCTATCAAGTATCAACGTCAGTTAGAAGTTACAACGCTCGTCAATAAATTTATAATCAAGCTCTATATTAAGATTTTTACCTAACAATTGAAGTTGATAAAATATGAAAATGAATAGGAATGGCAGAACGCCTGGTAGTGGCATAATATTGCCCAGAAAGTGTAGCCTACAAACGCTTAAATTAAGAGAATACATTCATTCTAATGAGTATAAGATTAATTTTTTGGTAGTGCGTATAAGATTAATTTGACAATGGGGTTAGATGACAAGTTAATAAAAAATACCTAGTTGTTTAACACAAAGAAAATTCTATGGTGAAGTCGTGAAAATGACTTTTCTGATGAAGTTAACACTATAACATCAAAAGTGTAGTGAGTAACACCTCACTGTTTGTACAGTGTCATCAAAAATTCAGTCCACATAGTATCATCAATTCATCAGATTAACAAGACTACATTTAATCTAATTTTATCCTACATTGTTTTAAGTGTAACACCCCACAAAGTGTAACACTTAAGACTATCACATAATATCTTCACATCTTTTGCATGTTAAAGATACCAACGATAAAATAATACTTGTAAGTCCAAGATGTTGCAAGCATTACTAGATGAATTATTATTGATCATTTATCAGTAATCAACAATTTAAAAATGAATCAAACATTAAAATCAAAATTAACTTTTTCAAAAAAGTCAGTTTTCTGACTGCACCATAGAAGCTTCCCACAAAGAAAATTCAAAAACTAAGTTTTTTTTTTTTTTTACTTGCAATTGCAGGGTATAAATTCGCGATCTCTTTAACTCCAGGAGGCTAATTATAATTAGTGATTAACTTAAAAAAAAAATTGTTTCAACAAAAAATAAAACAAAATTTCAAGAAGAACTCCGCTTGTGTTAGTAAAAACCGTTGAGAATTAATCTATAACTGCCATGTCACAAGTTAGTTAGAGTTGATTACTAAGTGCTTGTTAGTTAGTTACTTGTGTATAGATAACTTGTGCTACAAGCAACTATGTAACACGTAAATAAAGCTATGTAATGTGTATATTCGCAGCTTAATGAAAATCATATTACAAGCAAATAACCTTTATTCTCTTCTCTCTCTCAGTTTTGTTTATTATTCTTCATCTTGCTTAAATTGGCTTATTGAGAATAGGCATTTATGTTGCGTTTAAAGATCATGAGTTTGATCTAACAGAAACAAAGATTTAATGTCCCGTAAGTATAATTTAGTTGACGAATATTTATTTACAGTCGGATATGAATCCGTGACTCTGCACTTATTCATCCTTAAAAAGTGTGATATTCTATCCATAAGCCTACTTGAAAAAGGTCTAATTTGCTTGTAAATCGAGGTGACCTTTGGTTTAACACAAAAGCCTAAAATGCCAAAAAGACGGGAAGAGGGATTAAATTATGTCCTAGTTTACTAAATTACTATCTTCATATCCGTTTCATCGCCTACTAGTCAGTAGTCACTGTAACAAAAAGAACCCACTGTACTTATATTACCTTTTCTATGTTTCTAGACTAGCGATTAATGATGAAATGAAACAAATTAACTTTTCTTAAAAACATTATGTAGTATAAATTTGGATGGAAACAACCAATTACACTTATGAGTAACAAAAATATTACTGCAAGAATTTGTACCAAAGCTGTGATCAGATTTCGATTATTCTCAATTGAGACTGTTCAGCACAATCTCTTAATGCATTATTTTCCATTACATCCAAATTGATCTATTAAACTTGTTATGGGCTGATTATACATCATTTTTAATTATTAATTATTATATGAAAAGCTTAGCATGCAGACATGTCGGTCACTTTCCCTTTCCTCCAAAATGTCTTCTTTTTATATCGTGAGTAGAAAACGTAAACAGTATGCTCCATACTTTATATTCTTTAATTAATTTATGGTTTAAACGTGTGTTTAGTCACTGCACTTTCATCCAATTTTGGTTTTGGTTTCTTTACTTTTTTGGTATATATTGATCCCTGCACTTTATAAAACTTTTGGTATTAGTCTTTCTGTTAAGTATCTGTTAAAAAAAAAAACCAAAACTAACGGTGTGCCACGTGGCATACTAAAAGACAAAAAAAATCAACTTTTTAACTTAAAAGTATCATTAGTCTTTGCACTTTCAACATTTTTTGATATTAGTCTCTGCACTTTGGTATTGGTCTCTGATTTTATTTTATTTTTTAAAAAAAACATTATTATGTTTTATTATTGTTTTGTTCAATATTTTTATTGGAATAATCAAAAAAATCTTTTTAAAAAGATTGATTAAAGCTTAACAAAAGATCAATAAAAGTATTCGTGAGTTTAGCTCAGTTGGTATGGACAATGCATAATATATGTAAGGTCCAAGGTTCAAACCCCGACCACCACAAACAAAAAAAAAAGATCAATAAAATATATTTTTGATTTTATTTTAAATTTTTTTAAAAAATCTTTTTAAAGAGCAAAATATATTACTTATACCTTTTATTTGACATGATCGGTCCACGTGGCACACCGTTAGTTTTAATTTTTTTTTAACAGATACTTAACAGAATGACTAATGCCAAAAGTTTTATAAAATGCAGTGACCAATGCCAAACAAAATAAAATGCAGAGATAAAAGCTAAAATTGAGTAAAAATACAGGGACTAAACACACATTTAAACCTTAATTTATAAACGACAATTGTTTGTGCCTGATATAGATAGCATGAGGCATATTTAATTGAATCGATCCATAGAATTTGAATTAAATAATATAAACTGCTTTCCTTGTCAACTTCAATATACATCAGACCAATGCACTAGCCACTAGGCCTATGCAATTGAAGCAACTTGTGACTTGTATCCCAATCGGGGCATTAGTGGAATTATGAGATATTTATATGTCTTTGTATCTAGAAGGAAGACAATAAATGTGTTTGTATCTAGAAGGAAGACAATTCAGAAAAGGATTCACAATAATGCAAACAAAAATAGCTGGCCGGGTCCATGTCATTATTCTTATTGTTATTATTATAATTGATTAATTTATTATTGTGGTCATGTCAAAGTATTCATATTACAAAATATCCATAATACTTTAAATTCTTTAATTATATTTATTATCCATCACAATTCCAATTCAAAATATTCATTATATCACGATTATATGAACGGGTTAAAATTATTGGTTTAGAAATTCAGTTTAGTTAGAATTAGTTTTATCTTTGTTTAGTAGTTTGTTTAGAAACTTGCACTTGAAGTAACTAACTCAAGTTACTTGCATGTGAAGTAATAAGTTTGTTAGGAGTTTGTTTCAATTTTGTTACATCACTTTATGTATATATACTTCATCACTCTTGTAAATAAGCAGTTCAATTCATTCAATAAAATTACACAAGTCTTTTTTTTATATATCTCTCTCTCTCTAAAAAAATCATAGAAACCCTAGAATCTCAATTTCATCTTCTTCATTTGAACACAATTTTAAGCGTTGGTTTCATTCAATCTTTATACGTTGTTTCATCAAATTGGTATAACAGAGCCTGGTTCGTTCACTGTTGTTAGAGAATTCGTGAAGAATGGCAACTCATAACAACAGTATTCATGCGCATCTACCAGTCTTTGAAGGCAAGAACTTTGATAAATGGATCGTGAAGATGAAGGTGATATTCAGGTTCCAGGATGTAGTTGAAGCTGTGAATGAAGGCATACCAGCACTAGCAGCAAATGCAACTGATGTACAACAAGCAACACACAAAGATTTGAAGAAGAAAGATGGTAAAGTTATGTTCTTGATGCATCAAAGTGTAAGCAATGAGATCTTTGAGAAGATCATGCATTATGAAAGTGCAAAGGAGACATGGGATGCACTGGAGAAATTGTA
>Ga0315915_1002386_pt1 | contig 23675 bp, 6 predicted proteins | sample MpolbnodulesMG_FD_207738 | JGI IMG/M metagenome (GOLD analysis project Ga0315915, IMG submission 207738) | Medicago polymorpha root nodule microbial communities from Los Angeles, California, United States - branched nodules | ecosystem: Host-associated > Plants > Roots > Nodule | place: USA...
ATAACAGTTTTAAAACTAAATAATATACTTTAAAAAGAAGTGTAAATTTCAAACAACAAAATCATTGAATGATTGAGAAAGAACATAGTTATTATTCTTATTATAGTTATTATTCTATTTTTAGAGCGTACACACAACTTACCATTTTCAACAGGTTCCATTTTCAGTGTAACTTGAGCAGTCTTCAGGGAGTTATCGTGACAGTGAGTGCTATTTCTTCCTCCTTCTGTGCTTAAAATAAAAAAGAACATGAATAAATGGAAAATAAATTAAAAAATTAGAAAATAAATATGTTAACATATATTAACCTATAGAAGTAAAATGATGTTGGAGAAAACTTTGAATGAGGATGTTAGAGAAAAATAAAAAATAGAAGTAAAACTAAGGAAAAATATGAAAAACATAAAGGATGAAAAGAGAGTGTTGTTCAAAGTTTTTAATCAAAGTACCTTACGAAAGAAGGGTGAAGAGAGAAGAAAACAAGTTGACGGTTTGAATCGATGGAGATTTATGTCTGAAAGAGTAGATGTCGACAGAGAGAGAGTAGCGAAGATGATCGAGAGAGTGTGCGGCTGTGAAAACTGAAAATGATCTAGGGTTTGGTTTGTGCATCACATGTATGGCTTTTATATGAGGGTATTCTTGGATGCTTGGGCTTTTTGTTGAGTGAGTGATTTGGGCTAATGGATATGAGAGTATAAGCTACGGTCGTGTTCGGATATAGCGGGTGTATTTTTTTCAAAAGCGGGCCCGATTGTGTGAACCCATTTGAACCTGTTTCAATTAACCCGTGACCCATTTAGTCCATTTGAACCCGCCCGAAGCTCAAATTGCAGATCCGATTTTACCGGGTTCGGTCGGGTACGGATCCTTTGCTCAGCCCTAGCTTCAAGATTTACTCATCCCATGATTGACGTATAATGCTCCTGTAGCCTTGACGATAAATGATACAATATATGGATGTTATCAACTATGACTAACAAAATTTGTGAAGTTTGTACTCATTATTCCTAAATTACTAATTTTAAGGAAACTTTGATGCAAAATATGTGTAATTTTATTTGAATATGGCTCACATTTTTATAGTTGAGACAAAGCAAAATGATGTGGATAGAGCGAAAGATTGTGCAAAAACAAGTGGTAAAGGCAGTCGTGATGCAAGTTCTGATTGTTGGGTACCCCGTCCCTTTAGACAAAGTCCACCATCTGTGGTTGAGGTTGTTACAAATCAAAATGTTGTGGATAGTGTCAAAGATTGCGCAAACATAAGTGGTAAAGACGGTGGTGATGCAAGTTCTGATTGTTGGGTACCCCATGATCCATTTAAACCAAGTCCACCATCTGTTGCTGAGGTAGCTACAAATCAAAATGATGTAGACAATGTCAAAGATTGTGCAAAAACAAGTGGTAAAGACAATGGTGATGCAAGTTCTGATTGTTGGGTACCCCGTGATCCATTCAGATCAAATCCACCATATGTGGCTGAGGTTGCTACAAAGCAGTTGGGATGATCCATTTTCTAAGTTTACTATTGGCTAAATAAAGAAGACAAACACATGTAAAAGTCGAAATGCCACACTGCAACAATATGTCCTCTTACGCAGGTCAAATTATGTGCCCCTTCCTTTGTGTGCCATTGTCCATTAAATATATAAAATAATAATTAAATGAAAGATGTTTTAAGGACCTTTCCTTGTAAGCATGTCGTTATTATTAATGAGATCCAAAAATATGGTTAATTTAGTTGTTGTATTGATTATTTATTGAGGTTTGATAGCTCAACTGATTTTAATCGAATTAATAAATAAGGTTGGATAGCTGAACTAATTTTAATCAAATATTAAAAGAGTTGAAAATTCAAGTTTCAATCTCATACGAGTGTTAAGAAAGTGATCTAACAAATAATTATTATCATATAATATATTTAAAAAAAATATCTTGAATACCATTACCACTAAAAAAAAACTACAACAATAAATCAAGAATCATTTTTCCTTTATAATTAATCATAATGATAAAATAATAATAATAAAATATATAGTCATGAGAAAGACGAGGGACGCATTGTACTACTACAGTTCCAATCTTGAGCACATTTAATTCAGTTCCAATCTTGTTTTGATGAACTATTAAATTAATTCCAACATGGATAGATGGTTGGATTATAAACTTAGAGCCAATTCAGACAAACTTTTCAACAACCACTAATAGGAAGAAAAAATGTGTTACAAGGAATATGAGTGTTCTAATTAATAGTGCCTTGTATATGTTAAAAGCAACTTTTGCCTCTACACTTATTGCATTTACATGTTTTGCTCCGATAGTCATAATCTATTGACAATTGAAGTAGTAATAGGAAGTATATAATATCTAATATACTGGGGAATTTCTTTTTGTTTTCTTTTTTGTAGCGGAAAAAAGGGAGTGTTATGGAGATTATGTTTTATCAAATTTGCATCATCTCGTATTGCATCTTTCTTTATGTATTCATTGTTCGCATATGTTATACCTTATAGCATACTACAATGAACATGAAAAATGCTTAGTTCTATTTTTGCTTTTTGCCCTCTCTGCAGCTCCATTGCATGGCATGGAGAAAATCTGTAATGTTGAAATTTCAGCACGGGTTTCACGCTTGTCATCATCAAAATATGGTAAGTGCATGAGTTATTTGACCATAAAGAAGGACACCCCTTGTTATTATACATATTTTATGTAGGGTCGCATATGAGACTGAGGTAGCAGGGCGACCGTTCTAGACTCCAAAAAACAAATACGAAATTTGAGTCTCAACAAAAAAAATAGGGGTACATTAGACCCTAAAAGAATTACTTAAATTCTAAAGGGAGATGTGATTGTAAGTAATGGGTTTAGTTCTTTGTTGACTCATTTATAATTTATTGTGATGTTATAAAGGGATTTCAAATTCCAAGCACTCTACCATCCCAAACCTTTCCATCAAAATATAAAGGGAGTTCAAAATTCTAGCATTCTACCATCCCAAACCATTCCATCAAAATCAAAAGAAATCATTCAACACGACAACACCCCTTATTTAGAAAAGTTGTAGGTTAACAATTGAAGGTTATATATGTAATTAAACATGTTTTATGAGAGGAGATTTTGATGCTTATTGGACCCATTTGATTGACCTCGTCGGTAAGGCAAAAGCTTTTTTTGTGTTAAATTGATTTATCTTTTACCCATCCATTTGTTATCCCTGGTTAGAGTGACTTTTCTCCTACTATTTGAAAAATCAACGTTTTTACAATCTCACCACAACCTATTGATGTTGAGAAAGATATGATATAATATATTGATGTTGACACAATTATTAGTGACTTTATATCTAGAAATGTCTTTTGTATGAATTTTGATGTTTTTGTTAGATAATTTTGTAATGTAGTAAAAACTATCATGTTCAAGTAAATTATTTTAACACTTTGAAAATTTAAAGTTTTTTATATACTCATTATTTTCGATCCAAATTATAGGTTTACTTTAGACCACTTAAATCTCAAAAACGGCTCTGATTATATGTAGTTAGATAGTTTATGTTCTCTTCAAAAAAAACAAAAAAAAAAGATAGTTTATGTTTTTAATGTGCATGTGGTTGAATCGTATATGCCGAAGTTACAAAATTGTGTTGAGGTGATATTTGTTGCATAAGGCTATTTTTGTTAATCTTATTTTTCTTCTATTTCAGCTGATCTTTATTATAATAAACAATTTATTTTTTAATTTTATTGAATAACTCGTGCATTTGGTCTATTTTTAACCGTCCTTAGTATGTTGAAGGGATATCTCTGTTATATGGCCATGATTATTCATTTAAGATACTTTAACATTTAATTGAAATACAAAGAATGATCATTGATGGGATACGTGTAAGATTTAATTTTATATAAATGAGTTCGTGTTTATTTGTAGAATAGATTTTCTCTTTTTTTACCAAAAAAAAATAAAATCTCTTCATTCAAAAAAGTAGATATGTTCGTTAAAAAAAATTAAACACATCTTATTATGCTTTAGTTTTTTTTAAGTCGCCAAGTCTCGAACCAAAGACTACAAGATTGAGAAGAGAACTCTGCAACCAAAGGGATCTAAGGAAAATTGGCTTATTATGCTTTAGTATATATTTTAGTTTTTTTTTTTTTTACAAAAGTATATTGCAATTTAACCAAGCTTTTTCTGAACATATTTTTCTCTAATTGTATTATGAGTATCATTAATACATATATAAAATTTAAAATCCCTACTTATGTTTACCTTAAAAAATCTTTAAATTAAAAGTGAAAGTATCTTAAATTCATAAGTATGGTGATATAAAGTCTTAGGCTGTAGTAATCACAAATTTGAATAAAAAAATGCTGTACCAAAAATTAGATGGAAATTTCTAAAATAAAATGTTGGATTGCGTTCGCGAGTTTTCAAGAATTATAATTTTGTGACATTTTTTCTTTGAAAGGTTCACATAAGATTTTTCTTTAAAAAAATAGGGGCACTTAAGACTAATTGTAAAATAATTAAAATGTAAAAAAATTATGTTTATATTGCATTAAATTAAATTATATATTAATATCTGTATAAAAATACATCTGCATTTGTACCAAAAAGAAAACGCCACGCATAATCTTTATTTTTTATATATGAGTGGCCTAGTCACCCCACACATGTAAGAATGATAGAAATCTGAATCCGATGTTTGAACTTAGACACATGCAGAAAACACCAATGTAATTAAACCACTGGACTATAACAACGGAAATAAAAATCTTCAAGTTTCAATGATCCATATATTAAAAAGTATATTATTACTATTTAAATTAAATCCCAAAGTTCCTTAAAAAAAATTAAAACCCAAAGTCGGTTACCTTAGAATCTCTTGGTTGAAAATCTGCTATTCAATTTTGATAAAAAAAAAATCCAAAAATGTTAAAGCTTGAAATATTTCTTGTGGAATATATTCAAATTTTGTTATGACTGAGTGAAATATATTCAGATGTCGAGTATTTAATTTACTTATTGAAAATGTGTACTATTAAATTTTATCATAGTCTTAACAAAACAAAAATTATCATAGAAAATAAAAATATAAACGCTATTTTTCAGTATAGAATGTTTATAAAAAATTTATTCAATCAATATAGATTTTTTTTTTTGGACCAAATTCAATCAATATAGATTATTTCGTAAAGAATGTTTATAAATGTTTTATTCAACGATGTAAAATTTTAATTTTCCTTGTATTAAAATTTTGACTCATTTTTCAACGATGAAAAAGTTCAGATAAGGAAAAAAATGTATAGATTATTTAGTATTAGTATAAAATTTAAGGTAGATTATAAGGTGAGGGTCTAATTAAGTCCCTCACCGGTGAACCATGAACAAAATACCGTTGGATTTAATTAATGGTTTAGATTTGTTGAAAATAAAATTGAGAACAACTTTACATTTCAACACACAATCATGTCCCTTTCCATTTCTCTTCCCATCTGATTTCTCACGGCAAAAAATTCTGAACAAACTGGTTTGCTGACATGAATATCCGTACAACAAAAACCAAGACTTGCATCTCTTTTGCTTTTTTTAATAAGCAAATTTGAGTTTCAATTTATTGCACGTAGCCACCCCTCCCTACAAAATTGATTCATCACCACCCTTGATTTCATTCAATGCATACAAGATTTGATACTTTAAAAAATGAACTTTTCATCTTCATAATTTTATCGAAAGAATGATGAAACATGAAGGATTTTTAAATTGAAAATGAATGAAAACCTCTGCAACAATGCAACAATTTCAGACATGTCCTCTTCTCTTTATTATAACCTTGAAGTTGGAATGAATCACAACTAGTGAACTCCCAGATAATTATATGAAAGCCTTTTTTATTGAAAAAAAAAACTTATGAAATCTTGGATAGGGTATTCTTCGTAGCACCGATGGAACTGGAACCATAAATTTTCCGTCCTTGATTCAGAGACAGCGCCCTCATTCTTCAATTAAATGTTTGTATAACTCAATTAAAAACAAGTGTTGTGAATAGAAACAAATAAGATAAAAGATTTTGATTGTTAATCAATTTAATTTTGTTCATATTCATTGAGTATCATTCTTAATTATTCATGGATATTTCAGAGGTTTCTTTTGGAGCATTCATTCATGGATACTAATTGGGGAGATATATGGGTAGTATTGTGTGTGGGAATGTGTAGATTTTCTTCATTTTACTTTTAGCAAATATGAACCTTTGATTAAATCTGATGGTATATTTTTCATGGTCCACCGATGAGGGACTTGGTTGAACCCTCACCCTAGAATCCACCAAAATTTAAATATTGATTTGAATTATATTATTACTGTTTTAAAAATTAAAATTATCACCTTTTTTATTAAATAAATATTATGCTCGTATGAAGAAATATATTTTTTTAGGAAAAAAATATAATGCTTTGTTGACTAAAAAACCATTTCCAAATTTAAGACAAGACCAAAAATTTTGTGTTAATCTCAATGGCCTTGTCCACTCGCCATCTAGCTCTCTTATATATAGATTACATTTTGACCCTAATTTTCACATCTTTAATTTACAATACTTTTAGTTTGTTCTAGTTTACTTCAGAAAAATGGTTTCTAAACTAACATTTCTTATCCAAGGCCTCTTGGCCATGGCTGTTTTAATCTCTTTCACGGTGGAAGCTAGGCACTTGGGTATGATTCCTTCAATCTCTAGAAAGAATGAGTTTTCAATTTTCTTTTGTATTTTGCAGTCATAATAATTGAATAAAATGCAATAATAGGTTCAAGAGTTATTCATTTGATGATTGACAATTTTACCTCCTTACAATGCTCCTAAAGAATTGACCATAGTGGAATAAATTTCCATCCCAATTACATTAAGGATCCACCCTTTTTTTAACCATAAAAAATAATTCAAGTAGTAAGCCATTTTCACCACTTTCACTCTAATTGATTATTTTTAATTGGACACTCTTATTGTCTTGTTTTGTCTATAGTAAAATTCATGTGATCATCTCATGCACCTGCACATTTGTCGATGGATATATGTATATTATTAATTATTTTGAACCAAATTTGTGAAGTTTATTATGTTCATTATTCCTAAATTACTAATTTCAAGGAAATTTTGTGTTAAAGAAGATTTTAAACCTGTAATAAACTCTAGAATTGAAATTCTGTTGAGTTGATGAAGGAGGAAGAAAATTCAATTGCTTTGATTTCTTTTCTAGGAGGTTTTTAATGGAGTGATTGATAGTAGTAATTGCTTGAAATTTGAGGAAAACAATAATGTGTGATTAATGATAATCAATTGCCGAGATACGTTGATAATATTGGTTATGTATGTTTTGGTTAGTGAAGAATTGAGGCATTAAAGGTCAAATCGGTCCCAAATAATAATATCATAGATGGCCTCATCCACTCACCATCCAGCTCTCTTATATATAGAATACATTTTGACCCTACCTTTCACATCTTTCATATAGAAAACTTTTAGTTGATTCTAATTTACTTAAGAAAAATGGTTTCTAAACTAACCTTGCTTATCCAAGGCCTCTTGGTCATGATTGTTTTAATCTCTTTCATGGTGGAAGCTAGGCACTTGGGTAAGATTTCCTCAATCTCTGGAAAGAATGAATTTTCAAGTTTCCTTTGATTTTTGTAATCGTGATTATTGAATAAAATACAATAATAGCTTTAAGATTTACTCATCCCATGATTGACGTATAATGCTCTTGTAGCCTTGACGATAAATGATACAATATATGTATGTTATCAACTATGACTAACAAAATTTGTGAAGTTTGTGCTCATTATTCCTAAATTACTAATTTTAAGGAAACTTTGATGCAAAATATGTGTAATTTTATTTGAATATGGCTCACATTTTTATAGTTGAGACAAAGCAAAATGATGTGGATAGAGCGAAAGATTGTGCAAAAACAAGTGGTAAAGGCAGTCGTGATGCAAGTTCTGATTGTTGGGTACCCCATGATCCATTTAAACCAAGTCCACCATCTGTAGCTGAGGTAGCTACAAATCAAAATGATGTAGACAATGTCAAAGATTGTGCAAAAACAAGTGGTAAAGACAATGGTGATGCAAGTTCTGATTGTTGGGTACCCCATGATCCATTTAAACCAAGTCCACCATCTGTAGCTGAGGTAGCTACAAATCAAAATGATGCAGACAATGTCAAAGATTGTGCAAAAACAAGTGGTAAAGACAATGGTGATGCAAGTTCTGATTGTTGGGTACCCCGAGATCCATTCACACCAAGACCACCATCTGTTGAGGTTGCTACAAAGCAATTGGGATGATCCATTTTCTAAGTTTACTATTGGCTAAATAAAGAAGACAAACACATGTAAAAGTCGAAATGCCACACATGCAACAATATGTCCTCTTACGCAGGTCAAATTATGTGCCCCTTCCTTTGTGTGTCATTGTCCATTAAATATATATAAAAAAAATTAAATGAAAGATGTTTTAAGGACCTTTCCTTGTAAGCATGTCGTTATTATTAATGAGATTCAAAAATATGGTTAATTTAGTTGTTGTATTGATTAATTATTGAGGTTTGATAGCTCAATTGATTTTAAACTGAACTAATTTTAACCAAGTATTAAAAGAGTTGAAAATTCAAGTTTCAATCTGATACGAGTGTTAAGAAAGTGATCTAACAAATAATTATTGTCATATAATATATTAAAAAATACAACAATGAATGAAAAATCATTTTTCCTTTATAATTAATAATAAAATATATAGTCATGAGAAAAACGAGGGACGCATTGTACTACTACATTGAGCACATTTAATTCAGTATTGTATCCTCCAACTAACTCAAAATTGAGCTGTTCGATCTGAACTGAAAAGATGGCAGAGAAGGAAAACGGAGTAACAGTAGAAGAAGAGAGCTTCAACAGCAACAAGAAGAAGAAGATATACGACGTCGTTCAGAGTCTGATTTCAGAACCTTGTTATACTGCAAATCGGATCAAAACCTCACTCTCTCCTTACATTCCCGAAGCTTCTAGAAACTACTCTCGCCGTGTTCTTCGTTGGTCTCGTCAAGGCTCTTCCCTTCGTCCTCTCCTTCTCATTTCGGTTCGGTTACTCTCTCTGTATAGTTAATTGTTGATACTTCTAATTAATGCAAAGTTTGTTCGTATATTATTCCAACGCTTTAAATTGTGACTGCAGTTACTAATTGTAGTCACTATAGATCTTCATAATATTTATATTAACAATGTTTGTTCTCAGAAGTGTGATTAATGATTATAAATTACTTCTTAACAAGAAAAATAATAATAAACATTCAAAATAAAATCATATTAAAATTACTAAATTAGTAATGTTTTTCAGGGTTTTAAATGGCGAGTGTAGTTCATGTGAGCTTAGCTGGTAAGGACATTGCAATATGCAGTGGTCGGGGTTCCAATCTAAGATTTTCCATTTATTCGGATGAAATTTTGGTCACTCAGCTACTTGACCAACAAAAAAGAATAATGATATTCAGAGACACGTTTTTCCCCCTACTTCTGCGACACTCAGTTAATCATGTTAAAAAATGTGGTTAATTTAGTTGATTAGATGTTTTTTTTTCAATTCACACTCAATTGTGATTAACTCGAGTACATGATTGGGGGTTGGGTAGCTCACTTGGTTGAGCTAAGGGATTAACGGTCCAGAGTTTGAATCTTGACAAGGGAGAAAATATTAACGCAACAACTAACATTTGTCATTCAAAAAAACAAAAATTCAAGTACATTATTAACCACATTTCATAATTTTGAATGTGATCAATCTAAACTAACTATTTACTCAGCTGAATTAACAACAATTTTGCATGTAATTAACCGGGTGTCGCAGCCCGTAGGTGTAAGGAAAATTGGGTGTCCATGACACATTTTGGTGGGGGAAAAAATAGTGATTGCAGTAACAATTGGAATGGTAATCATGTTTTGATCATTGATATTGTAGAGGATCACGATCGATGAGCCTCAGTTGTGGTCGCTTTATAGTTTCAAAAACATCAAAAATCTGTTATATCGCAGTCTTGGTTGTGGTTGTGGGCCGGTCCTTTATTTAAAATCCTGATGTGCTTAGCTGTGAAACATGTAATAATAAGTTATGCGAGTTGACTTCACTGTGTAAAATGTTAGTTTTAGACTTTTAGTTAGTTAGTTAGTTAGTTACAGAGTAGTTAGTTAGCCTGTGGCTTCTATATTTATTTTACATGGGACTTGGGTTTTCCCATTACACCCCCTCGATACATCACTATTGGGCTCTGGTGTTTATAAGCCATTTGGTTGCTCTTTGTTAATCAGTGAATGAGAAAGATGGCATTTCATATCATTTCAGTTTCATCCTTCTGGTTGTGTTTCCTGCAATATTTGTGTGTAAGAAATCTCATTCTCAGTATTGAAATCATGGATATTTCTACACCAATTCAAGAGAACATGGTAAATGAAATTGTTAAGCTGCATAATTATCCATATTTTTAGTGTAATCATCGTGTCAAGAAAATGGGGTATCATTAAATTATCCTTTTAGTTGAATGTTTATGGTTTCTTTTTCAAATTGCTGCAGGTTGGGACAATTGCTCTTGTTGCCTTGACAGGACTCTTTACCTTTATGCTTCTCCTTCTGGTTGCAACTATCAATGCCATCATCGTCTCTCTTTTCATTTCTTTGGCTGTAGCCGGAGGATTCTTGGCTCTTTTCTTTGCTTTAGTGACAGCAATATATATTGGAGCATTATCAGTAGCCATATTTGCAATTTCGACAGTTGTGTTTTGGACAACCGTTGCTATTCTGATAACTGCAGGTAACTGGCTGTTTTCCAACCTTTTTCTTTTCTCTTTAATTGCTTAATCTTGTTTGCTATTAAAATTGTTATGAACATTCTGATAGATTAGCTATAGGTTAAATTTTCTTAATGACATGTAGATATAAATTGGACTATAATACATGCTAAGATTTTGAATTTCAATTAAATTGCTTCTTTTTGTTGAAGACTGGCATTATTTCAGATCATCGATTGGGCTAGTTTGTTGCATTATTCTGTATAGAAAAATACTTGAATCTTTCCGAAGTGTGTGTTTGTGTGTGTTCTGGTTACTGCATGCATTTTCATGATATATTGAATGTTTTCATTTTTGCATGTAATTGTACGCGGACTAGACACAATCTTGTTGACATCTATGAAACATTGACACACACGGGCACAAAACCAACACAAACACACAGAAAAACAGGTCTCAGTGTCGAATGAGTATCATACACTGACAGTCTGACACCGGTCAGACACTCGCACACACCTCCAACCTGAGGTGTTGATGCTAAATAGGTTGATATTGACCTCGGAACTCCTTAATCACCTAATAATGCACATCAGGAAATTAAATGATTTATATGCCAATTATTTTGAGTGCCGACACACTGCTAGTCAAAATAGTTGCTGAATACCAGAATTACCTGATGGAATTCTTTCTTTCAATCTCAACTCAACAAATTGGAAATAGATTCACTATAGTTGACATTTCCAACAGTCATGATCTTGGGAATAGGATGAAAATCGAACAGCTTTGATTAAGTTGTATACTATATCCAGTTTAATAAATTTACAGTTAAAATACAAGTAGCTGATCTCCATCGAACGGTTGACATTCACCGACAGCAATGACTGCATTGTTTTGCGACTGTAGGAAACTTAGGTCCACTGCTTGTTTGCAGATGTAGCCACTGCAGAGGTTCTGTGGTAGCTCTAACTATAACATGACAATATATTTTTTCCTTGTGACTCTGAAATCAAATGCAATGCTGAAGTTTTTAGCTTTCTGAGATGGATGTTTATCTAAGACTGCTTGTTGGTTCCTCCTTTTTTCTGGTCTAACACTAGTATTGCATGAACATGGAAATAATACGAGCAGGATGGGTTGGGTTCTTTTGTACTGCATGGTTGATAGCTAGTAAGAGCCTTGGATTTGCAAAACACTCATTAAGCGTGAGTGGCTCAGCGATTTCAAATTATTCTGCTGCTTGGGGTAGCCGCAACCTTTCACACAAACATTCCGATTAGGAGCTGATCACAGGCAGGAGCTTATGTGTTGAGTTACATGTGGATGCTGTGAAATAGCAAAAACTTCTTCTGTTGACTGGAATATTCCCAAATCCCACTCACTGTTTGGTTTCGATGGCTATGATTATGTTTGTACTTATGAGCTGAGAGCAGTGTTGATATATGCTGGTTGTATGTATTGTGTTACACAATTAAGGGTTGAAAAAGTATTGGTTTTTCTTTGTTAGCCTACGTTATTACCTGGTATTGTACAACTTAAAGCACGCATGAAATTGCATTTGTGTGGTTAATAATGTAATTTTGAAATGTTTGTAGTTGATTGATGTACTTGTATGAACAAAAGTGTATATGCGATATTAGTGTAGCTAGCCATCCTCATAAAGAACCAGATGTGAAAACATCGGGTATTCAGTTGAAACGAGAGCAGGATCATGTATTATAACAAAATGTGATTATGTCTGCAATTTTTATGAGTGGGATTGAAATTGACCTAAATTGGCGCAAGAGTGCCAGAATCCACGAGATAGCCTCTCCCAAACGATATATTTTGTTGGGAAATGTAGCACAAAATTTGTGTTTTCTCCGAATTTAGACAAGGGAAATGCCAAAGAATGCCCCCAGAGCATTGGTTAACAAAACAAAAATAAAAAAATTGTATTAAGAAAATGATGAAAAGTTGTGAATTTAATTTTTTAAAAGTCAAAAAATGTACAATTTAGGACATTTGTTAGCATAATCTGTTAGACAATGCATTGTCTCTTGAGAGCTTTTATGAGCATCAATCAATAGTTTGGAAGAGAGAAAAAAATGTGGAGCAAAAAAATATAGAATTTTCTAGTCGATCCCATATATTTCTGATTACACCTAAATTTACTTAAAATTTTAAATTTATACATTCTCATATAACTTTTCTCAAAACTCTTTTTTCATTGTGGCACTTTAAATTTTCACCCTCTCTCATGGATGTGCAACCCATCTGAATAAAATATTAAAGACTGTGTCCTAACATTTTCCATTCATACTCTATTGCGCCCTCTACTACATATAGGTAAATAGATTTCTTCTTTTTTTCCAATTTTTCAACTAATTTAAATTTAGGTACTCTTGTCACTTAAAAATTAAAATAACGTAACCCAAAGAATGCACAAATCGTAAAAATAAAAATGTAATATAATTCTTCTAAACGATAAAATGATATTTCATAAAAGTGATTTTTAATTTATTGATTTAGTTTAGAATGAAGTCTACACTCCTTTTTAAAACACCACAAAACACGCAACTGAACTGCCCCGACAATCCCGCCGTGATTCCTCCGTCCCCCCGGCGGCCACAATGTTAAGTGAGTGAATCTTCATGACGGTGACATGCTTACTCCGCCACCGCAGTAGCAGAGTCCATTTCTTCAACAGGTTTTATTCTCCATCTTCTTCCACAGCATTACTGTTGGAACCTTCAACTCCAAATTTCTACACCCCACTTCACAAAACCACAACAAAATTGCCTCATTTAGTTGCTAAAGTCTTCAAGTCCTTAAATTGGGGTGTTGCAAGAGAAATCAAGTTCAAGGGTTGGGTTCAAACTCATGGTTTTTCTCACTCAATCAATTCCTTTACTATCATCATTCACACTTATGCTTTCGCTTCTATGCCTTTAGAAGTCTTTATTTTGCTTAGAGAAATTCTTGAATTCTATAAAGAGAATGCTCGCGACACTCGCGAATTGTTTTCGATATTGCTTCATTCGGCATGTCATGTTATTGTGTTTGATATGCTTATCAAAGTTTTTGCTTCAAACTATATGCTTGAACATGCTTATTATGTTTTTGTTAGTGCTAAGGATGTTGGGATTGAAATTAATATTATGTCTTGCAATTTCTTGTTGAAATGTTTGGTAGATGCTAATAGAGTGGGTGATGATGGTGATGGTGTGAGTGTGAGGTGTTTTTTTGAGGATTTGAGAAATTTTGGTCCAACGCCGAATATCCACACTTATACGATCATGATGAATTTTTATTGTAGAGATGTTCGGTGCAATGCTGATATCAGTCGGGCTTCTGAGATTTTAGGTAAGATTTATAGGAGTGGAGAAACCCCGAATGTTGTCACGTATAGTACTTATATCAAGGGACTTTGTAAAGCTGGTTTTCTTAGGGTTACATGGAAGTTAATTTGTAACATGTGCCGTGAAAACCAGCCAATCAATAACCATTGTTTTAATGCTATCATGTATGGATTGTGTCAAAGAGGTGAGTTAGATGAAGCTTCACAAGTTTTGGAAGAAATGAAGAGCTTTGGAATATTGCCCGATGTTTATGGGTATAGCATTTTAATTGATGCCTTCTGCAAGAATGGAGATGATAAGAAAGTTCTTGACTTGAGGGAGGATATGAAGCTCAACCAAATAAAACCATCCATTGTTAGCCACACTTCCATCATCCAACGTCTATGCAAGAGCAAGACTATGCCGATGCAAATCGTGATGAATAAGTTCCGTGCTATTGGTGCTTCTGGTTGCAAATATGATCAGACTATTTATGAAACTTTAGTTGATGGATTTTGCAGGGAAGGCGATATGGTTTCAGCCGGAAAGCTTTTGGAGGAGATGGGTGGCAATAATTTTGCTCCTTCTGCTTTTTGTTATTGTAGTCAAATTAAGGGGTTCTACAAATTGAGACAATTCGCTAACGTATTGAAAGTTTATAGTATCATGCAAAAACGTGGTATATGGCCAGATACCATCGCTTGCAATCATATCCTTAGTATTTACTGCAGGAAGCGTGACTTCAATGAAGCCTTGGCATTGTTGAAGGAATTCCGGGATCATGGAGTTTCCCTCAACCCATATTCATATAATGAATTCATCCACAAGCTTTGCAGAGAAAGTTTTCCAGAAAAAGCACTGCAGCTTCTGCCAGTAATGCTTAAAAGGAATGTACTTCCCGGAGTTGTTAATTATAGTACTCTTATATCTTGCTTTGTCAAACAGATGAATTCTAAAAAGGCTGTGAAGTTATTCACAAGAATGACAAAAGTAGGAATCACTTTCAACGTCAAAACGTATACAGCTCTTATTGACCTATGCATCCGTAATTGCAAAATTGGTAAGGCATGTGACTTATTTAAGGATATGGAAAAAAGGGGTGTGCATCCAGATCAGATTACATATAATACTCTAATAGCTGCTTTTTGTAATACTGGAGAAATGGTAATAGCGAAGACATTATTTGATAGAATGTTACAGGAAGGCTGTTCACCAAATGTAGTTACTTATACATGTTTCATTAATGCATATTGGAAGTTAGACATGAGAGATCAGGCTCATAAGTGGTATGACGAAATGAGGGCAAAGGGTTTGTCCAGATTATGTAGGTCATAAGGTTCCGTGTCTGGAAGTTGGTGCAATTCATGGAGTTAGATAGCTCTGTCAAGGCCTCCATTGTATCCAGCTGGTATGTGTTTTGACATAGTTTCTTTCTTTTTGTGTTTTGACATCTCTATTATTATATACCATGTTATTCAACTTGCGTGTGAATTGTTAATCCATTTTAAACTGTTTGATTGTAGATTCATAATAAAACCTCTGTGGCTCAATAGTTGTATCACTCATTGTCATCCACTTATTATCAATTACGTTATTTGTTTTGGGTAATAATATAGTTATTTGTTGTGAATATCCTTCTAGTTTATATACAGCTATCCCTACTAGCTTGTATTTTTGTGAGTAATATTTGAACTATCATTTTTAAGTCAATAAAATGAGATCTATCTACGCAATTTCATTTTGGGTTATGCAACTTGCATATTAGATTGCCTGATCTTTTTGATGAATAGAACTGTTTTTTGAATCGAAAGTTCATTATTCTTTATCCCCATGTTGCAGAAATTTGCATAGCTGTAGGTGATTCAGCTGGGGGAACTAAGCAAGGTTATGACAGGCGCTTCAGGTAAAGACGTAAAGTACACATTATTAATTGAAAGCCTACAACAGTAGAACCACCTGACAGGTGTGTGCGCTCATGCGCACAGACACACACACACACACAGTCACAAATGTACACATTCATTCATGAGTTGCATACTTTCCCCTTCATGCAAGAGAGTTGTGGGCTTGGATTGGTAACAATGCTTAGGTCCACCAACTATGTTTTGATATTTATTTTGTTATTAGAATAATAGGGGCAGTTTAGAACACATGGTCGTAGATGCTGCAACGTCAAGTCTTGAAAATTGTCCTAAAAGCTTAACTTGTTCGATAAAGAGACCTGAGTGATTTTGATACTATCTCTGTAATAGTGCACAACCTCACTATACCTTGTGCTGAAATTTTACCTTTTAATTTGATGAAATAGAGGCTGTAAGGACTAACGCCTAACTAGTGATCACTTGTTGATGAGGCTCTGCTATCATATCAAGGGAAAATACTCGGAGAAGTTTAAACTCTTAGGTAAAAGTCAGTACTGGATTTATTACATCTGTAACATAAGCTGTTAATTTTACTGAATTTAACTTGTTGCCTAATTTATGTGCTAGTTTGCCCTTATGGTTGCAACTATCAATGCCATCATTGTCTCCCTTTTAATTTCTTTGGCTGTAGCTGGAGGATTCTTGGCTCTTTTCTTTGCTTTGGTGACAGCAATGTATATTGGAGCATTATTAGTAGCAATATTTGTTATCACCACAGTTATGTTTTGGACAACTGTGGCTATTCCAATAACTACAGGTAACTCGTTTGCCAGCCTAATTTTTTTCTTTTTAATTGCTTAGTACTGTTTGCAATTTAAATTTTATTAGTTTTTTTGATAGGTTGTTTAATTTGAGCAAAGCTATAAATTAAATGACTTGTAGATATAAATTGGACTATTACACATGCTAAGATTCTGAATTTCAATTTAACTACTTTTTGTTGAAGACTGGCATTATTTCAGATCAATGATTGTGCTAGTTTGTTGCGTTACCTTGTGTAGAGATACTTGAATCTTAAAGTATATTGTGTGTCTTCTGGTCACTGCATACATTTTCATGATGTATGGAATGTCTTCATTTTCGTATGCAATTGTGCATGGATTAGACGTATCTTGTTGACATTTATGAAGCATACAGACACACACAGCATGTTACTAACACAGACACATAGACACTGACAATGATTTAAAAAATGAGTGATTGAATATAACCAAAGTGTGTCGGACACTGTCACACTGACAAACACCTTCAACCTGAATTATCGGTGCTACATAGATTGATATTGACCTTAGAACTCCCTAATTACCTAATGCCCATTGGAGATTAAATGATTTATATGCCATTGTTTAAGTGTTGCCACACATGCCAGTCAAAAGGGTTGCTATATACCAAAATTGCCTGATGGAATTGTTTCTTCAACCTCAACTCAACAAATTGGAAATGAATTCGCTGCAGTTGACATATCCAACGGTTTTGATCTCTCCTGTAGGATTAAAATCGAATGGCTTGGACTTCAAGTTGTTTTTTATATCCGATTTATTAAATTTAAAATACTAGTGGCCGATCTCCATCCAATGGTTGACATTCACCAACTGCAATGACTGCATTGTTTTGCGGCCGCATGAAATCCAGGTCCATTACTTGTTTGCTTATGCTAGCCACGATATAGGTTCTGTTGTCCAATGCTTAACTATAACATGACAATATCCGCACTGAAATCTAACGCAGTGCTTTAAGGTTTTAGCTTTCTGAGATTGATTTTTATGTAAAAAGTTCTGTGGCAGCTCTTAACTATAACATGACAGTAGATTTTGTTCTTTCTGCACTAAATCTAATGCAATGCGTAAGTTTTTAGCTCTCTAGGATGGATTTTTATGTATGGTTATTTTGTCCTTTTTCTTGGGTCTAATTTCTAGTATTGCATGAACATGAAAATAATACGTTTTACACCGTGTGGTTGGTAAGTACAAAGAGCCTTAGATTTGCAAAACGCTCACGGAGCAAGAGTAGCTCTGCAATTTCAACTTATTCTGCTACTTGGGGTAGCCGTAACCGTTTACACAAACATTCCAATTAGGAGCTGATTACACACGGTAGCTTATGCGCTAAGTTACATGTGGATGTTGTGAAATGTCAAAAGCTTCTTATATTGACTAGGACATTCCTAAATCCCGCTCACTGTTTGGTTTCCATGGCTATGACTATCTTAATATTAGACTTTTTGGTGCCATGTACATCACAAAAACTAAAGGTACACTTTTTTAGCCAAATTTAGCTCTCATGGCTTAGGCGGCAAACTCAATTTTTTGAAATTCAAATCCTCACTAAAATACAAAGAAGATTCTCTCTGATATACATTTTACTTAGGGAGAGTATCTTTCCAGTTCCACTTCCTCAAAGACTCATACCCCCTTTCTCTCACTAGCAGCAGATTTCTTTTTCTCTCATAATCCAAAACCCTCTTCTCTCTTTGTTTACTTTCTTCTCCTCTTTCACTGTTTCTTCTTCTCCTTCTTCTTTTTAAAACTCACTCTCTCAACATCCATGGAGAAACAACCTTCCATCAATTTTCTACTCTCATCTTTTAATCATTCTCAAAATCAAGATTATACGCACATCTACAAATCACCAGCGGCCACCGCGTCGGAGTTCGCTTCTGCCACACCGGATTTGCAGTTAGAAACTTCATTCAGGTTTTCTTAAGTGTAATTTTTTAATTTCGATTCATTGTCTATTCTTGAAAAACATTAAGGTTGAAAAAGCTTGCGGTGAGGAATGGAAATCATGTCTGATGAAGTAAGCATTTTGTAATGAGTAGTTTATTTTTGGGAGTTGTCATAGTTTTTCAAATTTTTTTTATTTGTTATTTATAGTGGCTTCCTTCTTTGATATGTTTGTTTTCTTGACGGTTTTTTTTACCATAAATATATTTGCATGTCACTAATTTTTGGATTTCATTTTCTTAATTTATCGTGAAAGTGAGGACTCAAAAAGTATTTGAGAAAATGTCTCAAGACGAAAACTGATGATACTCAATAGGAAATGCTTCTATGTTCTTTAGCTTCTATATCAATTCGTATTTGCAAATTTCAAGTTTGATAATTAGGCAGTAATGGCTCCAGCTATTATATACCACCGAGTCAACGACTATTTCCTGCAATTTGCATATTTCCACACTTTATATTTTAATTAATAGTTATCTTTCAATCCACAACACAGTCAATATATACTTGAATGTAATAATTGTTTGATTTGATTCTGCTATCAATCTCATTGATGCTATGTTGCTTTGTACTTTTTCAGGTAGTTAACACCAATACAACCAAAGGTATTTTTCCTTTAATCAATTTTTTGTTTGATTTTTGTAAATTTGTATTTTTCGTTGAATAAACGTGAATATGTGGTGCCTTTGTTGCAGGATCAGTTTATTAGAAAACTACTAGCTTTGCAGTTTGTTTCATTGTAGAAACTATTTTATTAAGGTTCTTTTCTATTATTATGGTATCAACTAGGATTATTATTTCCACTGAAAGACGATTTTCAATCGTAAAAGTGTTCTTATAAAACAGTTTTCATTTTGAGACTATACATGCACATTATGTTTTTGAGGCTTTTTACTTATAGCAGAATATTATGTCATTAGCATGCCTCTTCAAAGTCAAACACAAAATGCTTTGTTGGTCCCCTAAAAAAAGGGATGCTTTGCTGTACACATGACCAGTCCCATTCCATCTTCAATATTCTCCTTGGTCAATGTTGTCTCATTCAACACTTACTTTATACCCAGAGACTTACAATAACCCTAAATTGGTACAAGGTTTTCCCTCCAAGAGAATCTTCCCAATTCACACAAACCAACCCATTTCCTCTTTCACAACAATAACAGGGATCGAAAATTTCTATTTGCAGAAATTCACTACAGCCCATCCTTGAATGCCGGTTTTTTAAAGGGATGAAAATTTGAAATTCAATTCCGGTTTGTTAAAGGGGTGAATTTTGATTAGGCAAGTTTTGGTTTAATTCATTTGGTTTTCTAATTAATTCATTTCAGTTTTAGTGATTAAAAATGAGTTTCTAAACTTGCAGTTTCATTTACATGTGGCCAAATACATTATAAATTTATACATAATGCTTATAATGTCATGATCATGTCCATGGTGACATTCCTATGAATCCATTCCTATTATTTTATTTTTTTTAATGTAGGAAGAATAGTGAACTAGAAGAATGTTAGTGGAATCAAACTGTCATTTTCCTTTGTTGGTCTTGGCTGTATATGAATAAGCCTAGCAATATATCATTTTGTTAATATCATTGTAGGAATGGTGTTTACAAATTTTGTTTAATGCTTTCTATTTCTGATTTTGTTATATATTTTGTTTTTGATTCTTTTCCTGATTCCTAATTTTCATAATCAGTGATTTGAATGTTGTAAAGTTTGGAACTGCTAACGATTGGTACTGTTTTCTTAATTTCAGGTTATATGGTAAAAATTTGGGGAAGGATTTGAAATATTTTAGGTAAGCTTTTTAGGCTATTCATGTGCTTCTCTTGCAGATTTCATGATTCTACACAAGTTTTTTTTTTTTGAAGGAACACAAGTTTGATTGTGTTATTTATTTGCAGGATGTTGATGGTTCTTTTGAAGTAATGTTCAAATTTAGATAGTATAGGTGATGGTTCTAATAGTTTTTATTATTGATGTTTTAGTTTCATGTACTCCAGATGATGATTTTTGTAAATAAATCTACTAGCATTGGTATGTAGTGGTTTTAATTTCTTTCTTTTTTCTTATTTATTACACAACAAAGATATCTAGGAACTTTAATCCTTTAGTCCTCTCCATGGATGTGAGAATATTTTGGTGGACAACAAAGAAACAAAGATATCTAGGAAGAAGAATTCCAGAACATGAGGTGATTTTGTTTCATGAATTTGTGTCTCAAAATGGAATTGCAAGTGCATATTTATCCCACCATGTTCATATTTCCCTCTCTTTGTAGATATTAGTTGATGTACCTTCACTGAGTCCTTTTCTTTTGATGTACTCTCAATTTGAATCCCAGTTAGGAAATAAGGGCTCTGTGTCATTATTCTCCACAGTTCTGATTGTTGCTGTCTGTTTATTTATTATATTATTAATATCTATCTTTTTATTGTTTTTTGTAGAGATTGAGATGAGTAAAAAATAAAAAAACATTATTTGAGTTTTATTTACCGTTACCAACTCCGTTTCAAAGTTCAGGGTCCTATATACACTCCCTCACAAGATACTATTTCACTATTTTTCTTACATTTATAGATAGATATAAATGAACTTATGTCCCAAAACTCAACACGGTTTGTATATTGCAGGTGCAATTTCTGTATTGGCTTTGGCTTGGGGCAGATTTCATATGTTTCCAATTCATTCTCTGGGGTTTGTAATGTTTCCACTTCAAACCTCAATACATTGTCATATCCTACCGGTACGTAATACGGCAAAAAGATTTTTCAAGTGAATTATTACACTTCTATCATCATGTTGCTTGAGAGTTTTATTTTTTTTGTGCATCCCTCTACTATTTTCATCAAAAGCAAGATAATTTTGGTTATTTTTTCAACGTCCGTACATTTTTGCTGCACCAACTATGACAAAATAACTAAGTAAAAATAGGTACGGTTCGGTACTAAGTTACGAGTACCATACGTGTACCCGGTACGGGTGCGTACCCGGTACCGGTACTTCTCCATGTTTGGAGTAACCATGCTTCAGAGTCATGTCCTCTATATGTTCAAGTTCATAAGCACCTACAAAAGGCCATTAGTATTTACTGTTCACAAATTCTTTGTTGTAACTTTTTGATGGGGTTTGCTCTAGTATTCATATTTCACAAGTTCTTTGTTGAAGAAGCACTTGATTTTCATTCTGGACTGCAGTTTTTTTTTTAAGCACTTGAGAGAGTATGCTAAGAGGCACTTGTGAGAGACTGCTAAGATGCAATCCAATTACCTTTCTCATTTGCTTCTTTTGTTTTCCTAAGATTTGAATTTTCTTAAATTATATGAACTTGGGATTGTAGCTATTTGATATCTTTTGTCTGGGATAAGTGTTAAGTTTTTTTTTTTACTACCATAGCATGTCTCTAGGGCCATTGCGATGGAAGTTTTAAAGTACCCGAACAAAAATCATTTAATTTGCAATGTTGAATTTGATCTATACATTTGATTTCTGATTTTTAGGTGGAATGTTTTTTGGTATGTTTATGTTTGCAAATTAGTGTTCTCTTCTCAATCATTACAATATTCATCTTTGATGGCAAGTGGTTGTTCATCTAACATGCAGAATTGGATTTATCTGAGCCAGCTTAAGGAGTTGAATACATGACAATATGAATGGTATGGAGCTGTATTTGGAATAGCATATTTGTGTAAAGATTTAATGTATCTAATCTATGTGGATGTGTATTTATATTAGCTTATTAGTATTTTTATTTGATTTGATAAATGTTGGCATCTCTTAAGTATATTAGTATTTTATATGAAAAATTGTTTGCTACCGGAAGTTGTTAATGCTGATTAAGTAATTCTTGATTTGATGAATGTTGGCATCTCGTTACTGTTTTGGAGCAAAGCCATCATGTTCCCTCATGATATGCAGGATTCACAGTTTTCAAGTTCTCTTGCTCTTATTGCATTTGGATAATGAATATACTTTCACTTTTGATGTTGTGTACACTGCCTTTGAATTCCTTTATTTGTTCATTAATTAAATTTATCTACCAACCCAGACACACAAACGGTCCCAACATGCAGACAAAGTAATAATTTGTGAAAGTGAAAAGCGAGGGAATATATTCACAAGTTTCGTACAAATGTCAGATACCAACACATATCAGACACTTGCACACACTTTCAACCTGAAATGCTTGTGATACATAAGTTAATACTGATTTCAGTACTTCCTAATCACCCCATGCACGTTAGAGACTAAATAATTGTTGAATGCCAAAATAGCTTCTTGGAATTCTTTCTTTCAATCTCAACTCGATAAATTGGAAATATGTCGAGCCAGGATGAATGATTAATTTTTGCTTGAAGTTTTTTAGCTTTATGGGATGGATTTTTATGTAAGATATCTCTTTCATTTTCTCCGGTCTAACACTAGTATTGCATGAACATGGAAATATGACGAGCCAGGATGAGTTGAATTAGTTAATACCATATGGTTGGTAACAACAAAGAGCCTTCGAATTGCAAAACACTCGTTGAATGAGTGATTCTAGAATTACAACTTGTTTTGCTGCTTGGTGGTAGCCGCAACCTTGGGCACAAACATTCCAATTAGAAGCTGATCACATGCAGTAGCTGATGCAGGAGGGTTTCTTAGTAATTTTATAGTATTTATTATTCAACCAAATCTTAGTAATTTTCTAGAACTTTCTATTATTATTTCGTTTTATTTTATTTCGACCCACGGGTTTGTTATTTCTTTCACTATATAAGCAGAACTTATGTAGCCTAAGAGGCACACTTTTATTCATTAATAATATTCGAGACTTTTCTCTCAATTCTGGTGGATTCCGGAAACCCTTATTTGATAGGTTTGTCGCTTGCAACCCTAT
>Ga0315915_1002389_pt1 | contig 23645 bp, 9 predicted proteins | sample MpolbnodulesMG_FD_207738 | JGI IMG/M metagenome (GOLD analysis project Ga0315915, IMG submission 207738) | Medicago polymorpha root nodule microbial communities from Los Angeles, California, United States - branched nodules | ecosystem: Host-associated > Plants > Roots > Nodule | place: USA...
TAAAACGAAAAATTAACATATTTATAGGAATTAAAAACATAGGTTATTTTCCTTGTAGAATTTAAGCTGTCTTCGCCATCGGATGTACTTACTAAAAGAAGTCAACACAAGCAAAGTAACTGATTTTTCTTTGGATTTTCAAATTTTCAGGTTTACATCTATTACTCAGCTTGTTCACCATGGCATGCTTTTTGTACCCATTGGATACACATTTGGTGCTGGAATGTTTGAGATGGAGAAGGTGAAGGGTGGATCACCATATGGTTCAGGAACTTTTGGGGAGCATGGAATAGGAGAACCTAGTGAGTTAGAATTGGCTCAAGCTTTCCACCAGGGGAAGTACTTTGCTGAAATTACAAAGAAGCTCAAAGGGTCACAATGATTTTTTATCTTCCACTGCATTGCATTTCTGTATCCACTTATCATTTAGTCTAATCAAATAAGATGTCATGTTTGTAACATAAAGGGGGAAAGAGTGGGAGAATTAATTAGTTTTTACCCCTTATTTTAGTAATAGTTTACCTGTGCCAATAACTTTTAAATGTGTTGCTAATTTTATTATGGGAAAATTACACTGACCTCACCTAAGGTTTATTGAAATGACATTGACATCTCCTCTAGTTTTAAAACTTACACTAATTTTCCTTAAGTGTTCTTTTAGATCAAAAAAATGGCCAAAGAACCGTAAACGTAGTTGATAACCATTTGATTGTTGTCATCAACCAAATCCTTCATTGATAAAACTAAAAGCATCGTAAACGCAATCAAACACAACCTGGTATGAGCATCATTTGAAGCAATTTAATATTGGAAAGAAAGCTTACACTAGCCGATGCTCTGAAACAATAGTAAATATTCATGTTGTAGACCAAAAAGGATTTCTATAGGTGGAAGCAAAACATCCACACAATTTCCATTGCAAATCAAAGTTATGCATTAAAGTAACTCAACACAATTCAAGTAAATGATGACACAAAAACGTATTTTTACTCGTTCTTGGTTCAACAACTGCTGGGGAGTTTTTTTTTTTTTTTATCCAGTTGTATTTAGATTTGGTTGATGGTATTAGCGGATTCGCCATCAATTGTAAACTCAACAAAGGGGAATTTTATTTCTGGAAAATTCCTTCAAAAAATAAAGTTAACGGAAAGTTAACGATGTTAATGAAAAAGGGAGGTGTTTGTGTATTTGAAGAGAACTTAAGGGAGGTTAGTGTAAGTTTTAAAACTTGAAGGAATGCCAGCGTCATTTAAGTAAAACTTAGGGGAGGTGAGTGTAATTTTCCCTTTTATTATTAAAAATAAAGAAAAATAATATATGACTGTTTTAATAGTACCATACAACACTGATAAAAAAAATAGTATCATACGACAACCATCAAACTTTATTGCACTAAATAGGGTCGGCTAATTTAAAAACAAAAATCTCTATGAACAATAAAAATATTTGTAGTTAAAAGTGATGAAGAAATATTAATGAATTAATTAATTGCAAAAAATAACAATATTTGTGACAGGCTAACACAACATGCTTGTTCCTAGCATTTTATGGACCTTATGCTAAGTTTAATAAAAGGATCCCCTAACATGTTTTGAAATTCCAAATATGCTGACACTCTAAAATATCATGTGTTAAATACATCTTGTCCTATATATTATTAATAAAAGAATAATAACAAAACAAAAAAATAATAATTGGGCGGGTTGAATCAAACCCAACAAAGCTAAGTAAAATAATAGTAAACATACCAAACTTTATATAATTAAGTTTCATATCTGATTTGATAATTTAATTGATTTACTACCTCTAAAATTTCTCAAAGAGTTTTTTTTTTTTTGGGTACAATTTCTCAAAGAGTTTTATTATCATTCGTCACCGTAAATTCATAATAATATAAAATATATTGCCCTCACACCAGTAACATGAAAACATTTTATCATTTGTCAATAGAATATGATATGTTACTTATCGAAAATCACAACAAGACCAAATTTGATGTCCCTTCCCAAACATGAAACTTTCATGATGAAAGTTATATTATATTATGAAATCTAAATACAAATTCAAGTTACCTTCAATCTGAAACACCAAAAAACATCCTTAAAATAAAATAAAAAAATTGGTCTCTGGGAAGGATTAGATATTTTGCATTTTACATGTTGCTTCTACAATTTACGTTTTACTTCTAAGTTTTGTGTTTTGCCTAATCAAATGTGAGGGTGAAAACAAAGGCGCTGGGTTCGGGGGAGGGGGGGTGTGAAAATGAAATGTTGTTGGGTTGTAAAAAATATGTGAAACGGCTGATGGGCTGAAGTCTGGTAAATGTTTGGATCCTCTACCCCACTTTAAACAAACTATTGCTATATACACCCCCGCCTCCATAAAAAATAAATTTTGTGCCCCCTACAAGCATGGTCCTAGGCCGCCGCACCCTCGGCCTATACCTTGGGCCAGCCCTGACTGATAGAAATGTTTAACAAATTTTGGATCCTAACATCAAGACAGCACTCCAAGTCTACAATCTTTTTTTTAGATAAACGAAATAAAAATAGTAGGAACTCACACACATAATTGGAGGAGCATATGTTTAATCCAATCACGACGTTCAATCTAACAATTTTGACATTTTTGTCGGTTGAGTAGCACTTGCGGACGTTTACAACCGTATATATATAATACGAGTCATCTACTATAGACCTAGTCGGTCGAGACCCTCCTATTTTAATTATAAAAAAAATTGAATTATCATTATTATTAAATTTTATTATTATTACTACTATTATAAATTTTATTTTTGTTCTTTGTACGTTCTTATCATAAAATTAATTTTTTGCTGAACATGGTAAATATCCAATCATTATTGGGGGGTTCTGTCATACCCCAATTTTTGACCTAAGGACTTACGTTCATATGTCATTGGACTCTGATCAGTCTCTGACTTTTCAGTAAAAATAATGCGGCAGAGAGGTATTTTAAAATACTTCATTTTTGGTTCCGAGTCGGACTCTCTTCTCTTTATTTTATTTTTATTTTTTAATTTTAATTTCCATCTTTTATTTAACTTTAATTTTGTTTTTTTAAATCTTTACTTTTTATTTTTATTTTAATCTTATCTTCTTTTTTTCATTATCATTAGTCTTTACCATTTTTTTACTATTATTATTTTTATTTTATTTTTTGTCAAATAAAAATCTGATAAGTCCAAAAAGTGGTCTCAATCCAAGAGAACAGCCTGTCACACGCCTGTCTTTCAAAGTCCAGTTTCACTGCAAACAGACTTTCAGGAACATAAACGTATTTCAGCACAAGATTTGCTTCTTTTCAACAAGCCAAACCCTAATCGTTAGTACCATAAATTAAACCTGCAAAACAACTAGAAGGAGGACCAAAAAATTCATCGGAAACCAACATCATCAACACACCCACAACCATTTCTTTTTTATGATCCATTACAAGAATTACACGCATAAACCTGCAAACAAAACATAATTTCACTGATACAAATCACACAGACAAATTTTTCAAAATCAAAGAAACAATTTCGCCACCCAGCAACAACAATTTTCCAACATCCAATTACACAAACAATTTTAACACACAATGGAACGGATCCACACGATACTATAGCCAACATCTCATCACATCACCAAATCAATATCATCAAAAAATTCACGAACCTACAAATCGTTTTTCACAAAAATCCAAACATCCTAATCCTCATACAAAGCAATCACAACCGCACCTATCCTAAACCAGTACAACAAATCTCACAAAACCTCAAACCCTTAACCTTATAACATCACAAACTGTAATAAAATCCAACAATCCATAGGGAGCCCAACTACAAATACCCAATTGCGAATAGAAACAAACCACACACACAATCGATCCGGCCGAAGCACATACAGACCAACCAGCTACAACCAAACCGGTCCAAACAACAGAAGAGACGAATCACGGTCTTGTCATAGACCATCCGCCGCCACCAAAATCGGAACCGACACAAAGGGAAAGGTAGAAATTTATCTTTTTTTTGTCGTTTTAATGTTTGTTTAGATCTAGGGGGCATGGTTTACTTTCTTTGATTTTTGGGTTGATAAAATTATAGAGAAGGAGGAGTAGAAGAAATAGACAAAAAAAATTTAAAAAAATAGAATTAGGGTTCCAGCGCGGTGGTGCCGCCGCACCGGCCGGCCAACTGCCGCCGGAACCCTTACCTTTTCATCGGAGAAGGAGATAGGAGGTAAGTGAGAGTAAAGAGCTTTTTTTGTTGGGGAAAGGTGAAGAGAGAGAACGTGAAAGCACAAATGAGTGAGAATTCTTACCACAACCTATTTATAGGCTTAGTCATTCCCGTACGCATGGGTGCACTGCATCAGCATGCACCCCGCATTCCTAACCATATGACCTTGATCGAACAGCCCACAACATATATGCTAAGCCCAAACGTGCCTGCAGTTCCTTTTAGGCCCAATTTGCTTTTTTTATTCTCTGCACCCCCCCCCCATTTTAATTTCTACACCCCAGCATTTTTTTCCCCTTCTCATGCATGTCAAGTTTACCTTGCATTTTATTTTTCTTTAGCATTCCATTTGCTTTATTTTATTACTCATTATCACTCACATATTTATTTTATGTCATTTATTTTTACTCGCATGGATTTAGAATGTATACTAGGCTTAATGTAAAATCATGCATTTTTTAGTTTAGGTTTATTATCATGTATATTTATTCTTTCGTAGACTCTAGAATATATATTAGGCTTAATGTAAATCACTCATGTGCGTGTGTGTATGCTTTATAGTTTAGGTTAAAAGGTTTTTGTGGTGATCCAACGTTACCACAAAATACCTACGTTTTATCTTTCTTGCTCCGATAGTTGTAGTCTTAATTTAATACAAACAACCAAAAAATCACAAAAAACATTTTCACAATAAACCTTGATTCAAAAATCAAGTGACTCCTTTATTTTTTATTTTTTTCTTAAATCAAATGTTTAATTAATTTAATCTTACTTTGAGTAATTATTTTCAATATTAAAAACACAAACAAACTTACTTGTCACTTGGCTTTTATTCTAAAACCTTTTTCAAAACTAATAAAAAACATAAACCAAATCAAACGTCAATTTCTACCCCAAACTACGAGGTTTTGATCCCACACGGGTACGTAGGCAAAGGATATTCGTCCTCCCAAATCATAAAAAATATAAATAAAAACACTTTCTTTTTTTTCTTTTAGTCATCACTTTAATTCCATTTTAAAAGCAAGCAAGTCATAGCACAAAAATTAAACAAAATCAAGAGGTTCTCGTAGAGTACTATGAATATTCAGGGTGCTAATACCTTCCTAAATATAACCATCCCCCGAACCCTTAATCTTTTCAAAATAAATGGGTAATTTGAACTTTTTTCCCATTTTCTTAAAAATTTAAAAGTTCAATAAATAAAAAAGTGAGTCAAACGCTAATCAAATAGTCTTGATCTCCGAAAAATGATGTGACATGTTCATATTAAACACACACTTTTGTTCTTCATAAAAAAATATTAAAACTAAAAATCAATCATATTATATCAATATCGTTTAGTATGAGATTCAAACAAAAATTACAATGTATTATACTAATAGTAAAATAATTTGAGCATTATGACTAATATACTCTCCTTATGATAATACCAGAGACCAACTTAGATATCATTTTTTTTTGCAAATAATTTAATTGGGCCACAAGAAAACTTTAAACCAAATTGAATTTGACCATTGTTGCTCCCACGTCAAAGGGTGTTAGGAAACACTAGGAAAATATCAATATAACATCATCAATAGTTAACTGCGGTTTTATTCCAGCGGCAGTTAACTGCTGATGGAATTTGAGGTTAAAATTGTCATTTACTGATGTTTTTTAGCATTGTTTAGAGTGTAGAGAACAATCTTCCTTGGATTTTTCGTCTTGAAACAAATGATAACTTACTGAACTATTGATTCGAATATTTGTACCAAAAGAGTATATTCAATACAGTAATCCTCTTGTCATTATTGAAAAATACAAGGAACACATAAAAAGAATTCACGTTTATCACAAAATCTTTTCTGTTGAAGGCATTTATTTCAAATTCTTCTTATATACACTATCATAACATAATTTAGGAATAATGACCGATTATTGATATGATCAAGTCAGTATCTGTATGTGACTCAAAAAAAAAGTCAGTATAGGAATGTGCTGCACACTAATTTCCTCGTGTCTTTTCAAATGAGAACATTTCATTTCATATATAGGTCAAGGATGCATATGTAACTTGACAACACTAAAAAGTGTCAAAAGTACATTCAATTAAGGGTAGAGCCTGTCAGTCCAGGTATGGAATAATATGACACAGGGCCTATGTCAATGCAATTTGATAGTATAATTTGAGCGGTACTTTGCTATATGAATAATTTGCAAAATCAAGAAAGAAAGAACCCTTTTCAAGCTTTACATAAAGACTTGCATTACAAGATTGTAACACAGGCTTTGTAATTGATTTGCCAAAACAATAAAAGAAAAGTTTTTGTATAGTCATAATACGCATACTTTAATTATTAACATCACAATGATGCTTCATGTCTTTTACTTTCCACAGCATTGCATGCACTTTATTAAATTCCTTTCAAGTATATTCTTTTACATGAAGTAACCTAACGTTTCTAAAAAGATTTGATATCCATGGATTACTCCAGACATATATATACAGAAACTGGAAATGATGTGTAGATGCTTGAATTAAAGGTATGGTATGATGCAATTCATATCGTCCGATCAACTTAAAAAGTGATGAATAAAAATGATAACCCTCTGCCAAGAGATACTTACCATTTATTAGATTTTTTATTTCCTAAAGTAGTACTTTTTTATGATTAGTCGTTTTTCATAAATGGATTCTTTAGCTTTAAGCTTATTTCTCTTTTGATTATTTGATTCATTGTCCAGCCTTCTCCAACGGTCCACCTCTTCTATATGTGAAGTGTGAACACAGCGCACAATTACGAGTTTAAATTTTTTTTTTCTTCCCTTAATTGACAAATACCATGAATTAAATAATCTTCCTAGAAACAAAAATTAAAAAATATTATTAAATTATGTCCAAAATATTAATCTACTTTTTTTTTATATTGAAAAATATTAATGGTTACTAGTTTGTTACAACCTTATGAAGAGTGAGAAAATTAGTAGAAGAAGCGACTGAACTCCGAACCTCTTGTATATATTCTTATCAATTTTGAAAGGCCTCAAACTATGACCCTAACCCACACGTTTGGGGTCCAATAAGTCTTCGATACTAAAGAATCCCCATTTAAATGTCTCCAAGACAAAAAAGCCCCCAAAGTTAAAGCCGATCCACATGCCATAACCTTTTTCCCTAGACTATTTTTTATATTTTCAAGTGAAATAAATAAATTTTGTCTCGGAAGAAATGACTTTTTTGAATTGTTTATTTTAAAATATTTAAAAAAAAAATATAAACAGTTAATTCAAAATATTGTTGGATGAATAAAAACAGGAGCCATGAAGTCCTTGATTTGGGCCAAAAAAAATTCGAGCCAAGAGATTCGAGCTTATTTGATGATTCTATCAGCGTATAACTAAATTAAGAAAGTTGTTTTATAGACCCTCTAGGTTGTTCAACTTTAAAAAAAGATTGATCAAAAGATACGTTTTGATATATTATTAGTGTCGTCAAAAGATATATGTTCCGATAAATTAAGGGGTTTTTGAGCATAAATCTCTAGAGCAATTCTACTGATTTGGCGCCTCAACCAAACTCAGTGGACGACTGTTCCTTCGACTACAATTAATCTTACTAAATAAGATTCACAATCTAGTTCTTTAAAACAAAAATTCCAATCTAGTTAATATGTATCACCAAAGGGAAACTGATGATGTAAATAAAGGATACACTTTGCATACTTTGTGGGGAAAATCATCTAATTATGCGGTGTAAATTTTCTTTTTGGTCTATGGTATGTTGTTTTTACATGGTAACATATTGTTGCTCTTGTTTCAGTCTTGTCTTCGAATCTATTTCACTTGTTCCACGTGTTCTTTTATATGTAGCTGTTCATGCTAGAGGTAAAAATAAAGTTTCGTTATGCAATAGCAAGTGTGTTGTCATGGAGTCTGATTAGTGGTTACTTGCTTGAATTAGTGTATCTTTTTTTTTTGAGGAAAGAATTAGTGTATCTTTGAACATCTCTTTTTAAACTCCATCAATATTCTCTTTTGACTAAAAAATCTCCTCAAAAAATAATATATTGAATGTGTTAAAAAATGACCTAAGAAATGTTGAGGGAGCCTAAAAAAAATAAAAAAATAAAAAAAATAAAAAAACTGCTCTCAATCTTTCCATAAGAGATGTTGATTTACCAGACCGACCTGACTTAAGAAACCTATGAATGTAAAACAAATGTTAATATATAAGCGTGAGTTGAACATGAAAAGTTACACTTTTTTTTACCACAAAAAAAGTGATTAGTTGAACGATTTGATGCTAAAAATAGATAAAATTTCAATGCATGGGAAAGAAGGATGAATATTCCAAGGATTTAGAATTTTCTTCTTTGAAACATGAGACTATACATTCGAACTTAGAAAAAGTGAAAATGAGTGTTACGAGGTTTGTGTAAATCTAAATATTGATTATATCTACCATATCTAATCTAGGTTTCTAAACCATATTCTTCTCATATAAACATGATTTTTTGTGAGGCGTTTCATCATTTCATCCAAAGAAGTAAGCCAAGAGTGATGGAGAGAATTTGTGAGGAGTTTCATCATTACATAAAAATTTAGAAAAAACAATTTATATGATATAAATTAGAAAAATGCTAAAAATTGCTATTAGAATATTGGTTAAGGAAACATATATAGAAATATTGTTTCCAATATAAACTTACTACATTTTAGCTCTTGACATTTGTTAGCATGACCTTATACACTTTTAATCTAATGGTGAGTTTTGTAATGCAAGTATATATTAGATAAATATATTATCGAACATCGTAACATTATTCAATTCTTCCAAAAAAAAATAATATATTCAATTGTAGTATTTGATCCTCCTTATATTTCTACACATAAGAATCGTAACGGGGAAGATCAAAATGTATACAAGAAGGCTGGAACATATATATAATGATTCACTGGCAGCCAAAGACAATTATTTGATACGTGCTAGAAAAGCTATTGTCGCATATGCCCTAATTTAAAAACACATTCTTTGAGAGAAGTAACTCTAAAACGGAGATAACAAAAGCCACCTCCACCACTAGACCATTCCAAACAAATAAACTAATAAAAGTGTAAATTAAACCAACATCAAATGAATAGTCACACAATACTATATATAATCCACTACATTTTGCACATTTTTCTTTTTCTTATCTAAACAATAACAAATTAAAAGTGGGTGCATCCCCCTTTAATTAATGATATGATTCAAAAGATATATACTACTCAAATATATCGACTAGCAGGAACAAAAGGCGTTTTAGGTAGCTAGCCCCATCTGCTAAATTCAGCCATAAAACAAGAACAAAGAAAACTATAATCTAATGTCTAATGCTGCTGAATTTAGCACTTGTTCCTGCCCCTCTTTAACTTTAGATTATAAAAACCTAATGGGGGCTAGTATAATCTTAAACAACCTATCTCTAATCTCTAGTTTATATATAAAGCACGTCATGGCCCAGACCATCTTTGAAGTGTTACTTCCTTTTTTTTATTTATTTTCATTCCTCCTTTATCCTTCTTTGCCTCTTCAGCTTTTCTCTTTTGCATACCAATATCTTGTCTTCTTCCTTTTAGCTTACAAATGTAAATATAATGATATTGGATTTGCTATTGCACCATGCAACTGCGGTAGAGGATTTAAATTTTGTAAATATATATAGTTAATTCATGTCATCAATTAGCTTACACTCCATACCCGGTCGTACTCATAACCGCACTCTACCGGTAGAGTCTTTTTTCTATCGGCCGAACAGTGGACCTCCAAATGTAGGCGTCCAAAAGTCAACAGGAGTCTCGTTGGTCATCGGAAATGTGCTTGAAATCGGCACCAAACAAAGTCCTTGGCTTCTTAAATCTTGTTTTTTCCCTTCGGACTCATTCACATTATCACAATCCTTCATGCAAAATATATATACAAATTAATTTTTCAAAATCCAAACATTACATAAATCTTTATTTTATTTATGAAAATAAATACTTATTTATCTTGCATGCCATGTAAATTTGATAGATTTATATATATTTCCTAGAATAAATTTGAAGATAAGCTATTATATAGCATATATATACCTGTTGGTGTTGAATGGGAGATCCATTTTTCATATATGGAGTGCTCAAAACCTGAAATTAATAATAAACAATTATATATATATTTATTTATTATAAACGTAATTAAGAAAGCTACGCTATGATCTTATGCTAGCCAAATTATTAATTAGGATATTTGTAAAGCAAAGTTAATTATAAGAAGAATAGAAACATACATTGACTTGATCATGAAGGAACTTGATGTACTCAATGGCTTCATGAAGAACAGATGCTGTGTCCGTCTGTATATTAAGATCAACAAAAATATATAACTAGTAAGTTTAAATAATTTAGTTACCCTTAGTTAATGTCTTTAAAAGGTAAAGGTGTTTAAATTCTACATATATCACTTTCAAAGTAGCTATAGAGGAAAAAGTGAAAGAGAACCATTAAAAAGAAATTCACCTTTCCGAAAGGTGAAACCAATTGCTGAAGAGCTGTGATCCGGTCCCCTAGCTTCTCTTTCCGGACCTGCATGTCCATACATATCAACTTTATCAAATCTAAAAGAGTAAAATACATCTTAAATAGTCTTGCATAGTCAAAAAAAAAAAATTATCAAGAATATTATAACACTTTATAATATAATAGTACAATACCTTAAAAGTTGGTAATGGAGATGGAGTCTCAATTCTTGGCCTCTTAGCTGCAGCTTCTGATGAATTTTTAGGATCTGGAGATTTTTCTCTCTTCAGCTGCACATGGTTAAATTTTTATAATATGTTATTATCCTTTAGCCAAAAAAAAAGCCCTAATTTTAGCTAGCCATGGATTGTTTACATATAAACTATGGCATATGGGACCCGTGCTCGGCATGTGTGCAGGAAACCTAGTTGATATGAGAGTTTCTTTATAAATTTATTTACATATAAAACGATAAATGAAGACGCCACTATGTGACACAACGTAGATAAGTGAACTGTGTTTTATTAATAGGAATGATAATAATATTATAATTAATGTTTAGATGTAAACGAATAAATAATTATATACCTTGTTTAATAGAGTATTTGAGGAATTGAATTTGTTGTCTTCAAAATTAGGAGATTGATGTTGTGGTTGTGATGAAGCAAAAACTCCAGCTCTGATGTCATTAAGGGCCTCAGCTGAAGCATTCCAGAAAGGAGTATTATTTGAAAAGAGCAATCCACTAAGCTGTTGTTTTGGCATTGAAGGTTTCATAAGTGAAGTAACATTAGACCATGTTGGTGAAAGTTCATTGGAGGATGAATAGGACATAGAAGGGTTGGTAAAAAGTGAGTTTTGTGGTTGTGGTTGAGGTTCAGGATCAAATAAACTTTGTATCAAACTTGAAGGGTAACCATAGGAATTATTAACTGATCCAATTGGATATCCACATGATAAACCATTGCTTGTTACAGAATTCAGATTTTGTTGTTCTAAGGAAAATTCTTGATCCATTGGCTTGATGAAAGTTGAAACTTGGCTTCCACTTGTAGATGAGAAATTCTTTGTGCTCCACTCCTTTTGAATTTGTGAATCATTACTGCAAAAAAATAGTTTACAACATATAAGTTGAAACTTGTTAGTTGTTCTTCTGGTTATATATTCTAATCATGCTTTATCTCTAACTAACTTTTATACCTAAATATTGTTCCTTTTTTTTCAAATGGAACAATAAGATAAAACAAAAAAGACAGAAAAATAAATCTTGCAAATTATGAGAACTTACAATAGGGACTGATTCCAATTAGATGAAGTTGGAGATAAGAGATCAAAACCCATAATTTGTAAGGTGGAATCAATCAACATGCTACCAGTTCCATTAGCTGATGATTCACTATGTTGTGGCTTCTGAGTATCAAGAAAACTTAGAGAACAATCAGAAACATCAAAGTTATTAACTTCAATATCAGAACAAGTTCTTATTGTTTCCTTCAAACCCAAAAAGTCATTTTGCCAAGTACTATAGTTTCCTACATCATTAGCTGCGACAGAACATGTTGATGATGAGTTCATCATAAGAGGGAATACACTTCTTGTTGAATTATTAATATTCCACCATGTTTCACCACAAATTCCAGCTTGAAACTCCTCTGCCATGTTAAAGTTTGTTGCTATTTATAAACAGAATCTATATATGTTATATTTTTGCTAATAACAAGTTTCTGTGTTGGAACTCTTCTTCTTTGAGTTAACAATGATATCACACTCAAAATCAACTATGTTTATAAGCTCATTGGGATAATATTTATATATGGAATGGTTAGAAGGGTATGGACCCCGGAAATGACCGGAATTTGGTTGACATTACAAGGGGGTGATTTGACAAATGAGAGAAAATATTAGAGAATTTTGAATCCAATTCTAATTCTTTCTTTATTAAATATAATTTAGTATATGTTCCTATGATTAAATTATTAATTGTCTTGGGTTTGTTTTCTCTTTGTCTTGCTTTATTGAATAAAATATAATAGTATATAAAGAATTGTAGTACATGCCGTGTGGACAATTTTGTTCCTTGTGTATAAAGTTTTGTGAGGATGATGATATTGGATTGACCATAATGGAGATGGTGTGGTGGGCTTTTATCTATAAAATATCGATCATATGGTTGAAATTAATCCCATGGTTTTCAAAATGTGATTGAAATAATATATGAAAATATATAATTGTAGACTCAATTGTGAACTTTTGGAGTTAGAAATTGAAGTTGTATTGGAGTTTCGCATTGACAATGTTTCAGCGCTAGTGTATGTATATATGAGGTAGGAAAATCGCATCTTATGAGGTAGTTGTTATGAGTAAATTCAATCCATTTAACATGATATCATAGTCGAGTTAAAGATATCAATGTGAGAATTTGGCCCAGGACTCATACTAGACATGAGCGTGAGTATTGTAGTGGGGTTTTACATTCACAAGATTCTAGAACTATTGGATTTGTATATGTGTTAGGGCTTCATTATTTTAAGAGCTAACTTTTGACAGTGATATCTAAATTCTTTTAACATGATATCAAATTCGATTTCAAGATGACAGTATAATTCGATAACTAATAACTTTTTCATTTATCGCCTAACAAAACAAGTCATTCATCCATTGATTCTATTAACCATGCAGGGTGAAAAGACATTGTAAATATGTTCGATGATATATTATTCTAAGACCGGTGTCAAGATTTTGCTTCGACCATTTAGACCCTAGGTTACGTGGTTTAAATTCATAGGTTGGTTTACAATCTGTGTAACTTTTATTTTTAAACATTAAACAGGTACATTTTGTCAACTATAATGGAACTATTGAAGTTCTCTTAAGTATCATTTGTGAAATGAAAATTAAACAATTTCATTTTTCTTTTTAAAGCTAATTAGACAAAAAAAAAATTATTTGAGGGAAGCTAATCAAACAATTATCATTATGACATTACATTTTACATTATTTCTTAAAATATATTGATAAATATTCACTCATATTTTATCTGTTATATGATTTAATGTATGTGTAAAATAATTATAGCAAGAATATTTCTTTTTGTACAAGCATGACTATTCTTATTATTAGTTTCCTCCTTCTTTGACATTTCATATTCATTAAGCTTCATATGTGATCCACAATTTTCTTTGATAAATTATAGACGTGGTGCACAATTTTAATCATTCAAAAAAGTGTTCTTCATGATAAACTTGAGGACCATTTGATGGTCCAAATAATACAGTCATAATATTTCTCAATATAGACATCGTAGCACTACCATGGTGTACACACAAAACCAATATTTTTTTTTTCTTAAGCTGACACCATGATGTATTAACATTTTAATTTTTAAAAAGTGACCAAATCGCAGTCGGTAAGCGCGTGTATATCACGAGAGTTAGTGAAACTGAAACACAACAACTAGTTCTGCCACAACGTAACTGGTACTTGACCAGACATAACTGTAGCATGGACCAAATTCGTATGTCTTTTGTTTTGTCCCCAAAACTGCTCCTTCTTTAGCTGAGAAAGATAACACTGAATACTTGTATTATGGCTTTAGGTAATCAAATAATTAAGCAATTGAAGATTTTAATTTTCAACTACTGCACAATACTTGTGTTTGATGTCAAATACTAAATAAATGGAGTAGCTTTACTTTCTCAGAAGAAACAAATTGAAACCGAGCTTAATTAAGTCAATGTCAACCCCAATATTTGGCGTTGAGCTAGCTTATGTTCAATTAATCTTTCAGATTAGATATCGTGATAATCTCATCATATTGACTAAAGTTTTTTATTTGGGTTGAGACTTTTGTGTTTATTTTACAAGAGTAATGATAAACAAACACAAAAATCTGAGATCAAATATTTGAGATGATTGTGTATGGTTATAAGTTTTTAACGCAACATATAGACGTGAGTAGCACTTAAGTGACATAACATCTAGTGACATTGGTTAATCATTGTATCGCAAATGCCTTTCTTATTTCTCTTTTATAAGGTTTGTGATATTGTTGTTAGGTCAATGTCACCAATATCACAATGAGTTATGTCAACCAAGTGCTGCCTATGCAAACACACTTACATAAAAGAAAAAAGTAACCAAAAAATAGTGTATATTTTTAAAATAATTAAATATTTTTGAAATTATTAAGAAGGATGACTCTCGACCTGCAAGTTATTTTTTCGAAATAGATAGTATTGTTTACCTTATAAAGATGACATTACAGGGGATTAGTTACCGTAAAAATTACCTCACATTAATTTAGGTCTTGTTTTTCATAACATTATATTGGAGGAATTTGATTGGTTCATCGTTGTGATGAAATTCAAAAAATTTAACTCTTTTATAAATTGCATATTTTTCAACATTTATAAAATCAACATCTCCTGTATTCAAACTATTTTTAATTAAGGTGGGTATGTTTGAAGTTTATCAAATTTATTTTCAGGAATAATATTCCTTAGAATATAAACATGTGAATTTTATTTCAAGGTATATAGAAAAAAATATATTTGGTTAATATTATAATATTCCTATGGACCTTAAAAATAGGGACTATAATAGGTAATTACAAATGAATTTATTCTAATCTTCATGAGAACTTTATTCTCACCCTTTTCTTTGGAATTTTTTTACTATTCTTAAGAACATTTTATATCCAAGAATAAAATTTAGTAAATATAAAACAAACATAGACATATATATTTTTATCATTTTGTTCCAAGGAATCTACTAATATAACTTAGAACAAATGTACCCCTAAACATTTTAGAAAAATACTTTGATACTTAAAAGTCCGTGTGAAAATCGATCTTCTTATTACACGATAAAATCGCGCCTTGTCGGTTTATCATGAGCACAAATATATCTATATCGTTTCACTCACAAATTTTATGAAGATAGTATAATATCAAGAAGCGAGAAAAAAAAATACTTAACACAAATTGAATATTGAATTTATCACAAACTATTTATACATACATAAAGTAATTTCTAATCTCACATTGATTGATTAATACAATGTTTAATTGCAAAGTTACATTAGTATATCCACTACTCCCTCTGTCCTAAATTATAAATCATATTGGTGAAAAAAAAGTTAAAATTATAAATCACTTTATAATATCAATGAATCATAATGTTTTCTTTCTTTTGTTTACTATTGATTGTTTAATATTATATTTTCTTTCAATTCTTAAAAAAAAATCATATACGATTAATGAAGGATAATTTAGTAAAGTTATTTATAATTTCATTTTTTCATATAAGATTGATTACATTTCTTAATTTATATCAAATGGTTAAAACCACTTATAACTTAAGACGGATAAAGTAATTCACAATACACCATCTTAATTCACCTCAGAAAAACAATAAAACCAAGATGCTTCTTAATTTCTTAAACACTTTGATGGTCACTCGTTTAGTCAACATGTCGCTACCTTTTTTTTTTTTTTTGACAAGGTCAGTTACTTGTTCTTAATTCACTTATGCAATATTTCAGTTTCAAATTCCATCTATAGGAATCCTTTGCCAAAAGTCTCATTTTTATCATATTTAATTTAAAAAATTAAATATTGACTTTTTTTACAAAAACAAGACGATATTCATTCATTTAAATTGATAGAATACATCAGAATCAAGATCGCTAAAAATATAAAGGATAAATCTACGAACTAACTCACAGTACCCAAGTTAATAGTATACAACGGCAAAATGCTTACAAATAATATGATAAAATCTAAATCACCAGAATGCACATGCTTCTGGATCTGCAACGTTGAAGTTCAAATCGTTGATAGAATATGTGATTCACTGAAGTTGTCATGTCAAGATGAACCAAACAAACACCGCAACAAGATGCGAAATCAAACAACACCACACAAGACGACGAACAACACAACGCCGCACTCAGACGACGAAATCACGAAAAAATACCAAAAAAAACACTTGATATATGTGGATATCACTTATTTAGATTGAAAAAAAGGAGAAAAAAGATGCAGAAGGGTAATTCTAGGTCAAAAAATGACCTAAAACCACCCCTCCTTGATTACATTTTTTGAATGTGCTAGCTTAATTTCTATCAGCTAGACTATCTGTTATTTACCATATATGTATCACATATAAATTAGCTTACCCATTATGTAATTGTTTTGTCAAACATATAACGAAAATATGTATTGACTTTGTCAAAAAAAATATATTGACTTCATATACTAAATGTCATTATTCAATAAATTTTCAAATCTATAGATCCATTTATTTCTAGGGGCAAATCTATAGATTCATTTGACAAAGATGTCGATAGAAATAGGATGCGAAAAAAAATTAAGAAAGCAAAGTCTTGAGTGTATTTTGATCCAATAAGAGAAGTTAGGTCAGATCCATAATACATTTCAATTCTCTTTGAATTTGCGAGGAAATTGACTTACAATATGCTTTGTGATTATTAAAATAAGGTGAAATTTATTTGAAATTTGTTTCAGATGATTCATTTGATAGCCCCTGCCCTTAGTTCTCTTTGAATTAGGAGTATATTATAGAAATAAACAATTCATCCATATTTGTCGAGTTTTGAACCTTATCATTACGTTGGATCTAACAATTTCAGCAATTTTCTTTGTCACGGTTAAGACTTGAGGACAACCATTCATTGATATTATTAAGGAAAATACTTAAATGATTGAGTTTTGATAACATCGATGACTTTAGTATATTTAATTGATAAATAAATGTTAAAATAAACCATTTTAATGAGAAATAATGATTGGTTAGAAAAGATATAGAGATAAAGTTATTAAAGTCATCAAACTCAAAGTCGCGGAAATAGAACCCTATTTATTTTTATCAAGTAGTCTAGTAGTTAAAAATTTATTTTTTAAAGATAAGGCTTAAGTGCATTTTTGACCCCTTAACTTTTAAGAAGGGTAAAAACAAAGGGTAAAAAATGCTACTTTTTGTAAAACAAAGGGTAAAAAATGCTACTTTTTGTAAAAATAAAGAGACATTGCAAAACTACTGAGAAAACGTCATGTGTCCTAAAACAAAGGGTAAAAAATGCTACTTTTTGTAAAAATAAAGCGCTAATAGAGCATATTTCACAAAAGATAAAAGATCAAAAGAATATATTTTCCTAAAGATATATAAGGTAAAAAAAAATATTACCTAAATTTAGATGACAAAATTGTTATTTTTTAAGAAGACTAAAATTGCAACTTTTAAAAATTAAGGGCCAAAATATATTTAAACCTAGATATAAATAGATGGAGAGTTCAAAGTTTGAACTTTAACCTCTACATTTATAATATAACGTTTCTACGCAACTATGCTCACTCCAAATAAAAAAAAAGGAACAAGTATAAAATGGAGAGGATCTTAACAACACTCAAACGTGGAAACTTATTATAATATGCTCTTTTTGACTCCATAAAACAGCACGTACAATAATTATTTCGTTCCTGCCAAAAAAACAAATTATCTCGTTAAATATTTTTAAAGGGTTGATGGAGAAAAATATAGAGAAATGAATTAACGGCTAGAAATGAAGAAAGTTGACGTCATGCTTATGACCTGGTTGAGTTGAGTTGAGTTGAGGTGGAAAGAGTCAAAGGACCCACCAAACAAGCACGCCTGCAACAGGCGAAAGGGACCTCTTCATACTACCATGAGTCAAAAACAGTAGAAGAATAAAAGGTTGACTAGTTTTTATTTTTTAATCTTCACACTTACCCATTCATTTTATTTGCCTTTGCCTTCACTTTTGTACATGCATGCATGTGTAAAAAAATACTTTAGATATATACATTTAGATATGTATCTAGATATATACTCCCTTCATTCTCAAATATAAAAAAATATTCCTTTTTTAAGTTCATTAAATAGTTAAAGTATTTGATCTACATTGTAAAATAAATACATTAATTATTCAATAAACCTAAAAAAAGAATATTTTCTTATATTTGAGACTGGAGGGAGTACATTCTTAAAGAAATACAGATTATGAAAGAGAAAAAAATTTATGTGATTGAGTCGTAAATACGTTTTGAATATTTTTTTCATAAAAAAAAAATGTTTTGAATATTGTAACAGATTTATAACTTAATATCTAAATATATATTTCATAAATAGGCATTCAATCAAAACACTTAAAGATGTTTTTCTAGAGAAATCACTTAAATTAAAGGAGAAAGTCTTACATATAAACAACATAAATAAAATTATTTCGACACATACACAACAATGAAGAAAATTAAATGATAAATAAATTAGTTATATTATTCAATATCATTAAACCAATTTATCTTTTAAAAAAATAAACATTTGTGTGATTGTGCTCAAACTTTTTGTATTTAGGTTTGTCCTTAAGCAAGTATTTATCTCACTTAAAGATGTTATTTAACCAATAACTTGAATACACCAATCAAATCACGTAATGATGTTTTTTTAGATAAATCACTTAAAGATAAAGATGTTATTTATACCAATAATTTGAATACACCAATGTAAAACATTTTTACAAGTACATTCAATCAAATCACTTAAAATGTTATTTTTTTTGGTATAAGTTTCTAAAATATAACTACAAATATTTTTATAATAGTGTATAAAAGTTCTAGTTTGATTTATCGATAAATTCTCTTTAGTGTATAAAAGTTTTTTTTTAAGAAGATAAGCAAATATATTAAAAACCAAGCTCCTCTAATATAAGATGTATCAAAAAAAGTTAAAGAATTCAAAAATTACAATAGAAAACCCCCGGCTACCATAACGTAGCCAATAAAAATAAAATTACATTACAACTTGGAAACATAATAAATGACTTAACAATCACATAATAAGGCTTGAGCCACCAAAAAGCTTGGAATTTAACCTTTTTCAATAAAGATAGAAGTTGTTCCAATTTATTGAGAAAATGCCTCATATTGCGATCCTTCCAAATAGTAAAAAGAGCTGAAATTCAAATAATGTTAAAAGCTAAACGAGACTTGTTGGAGAAACCCCCAAGATCTTCAAACCGAAGAAAATGTTCAAATAAGGAATCTTGAAGAGTCGTTGAAATGCATAACCAACCGATATCAAAAGCCAAAGTTGACGTCAACAAAAAACACAAGAAAAGACACAAATAATCCTGATCCTCCGTCAAATATTGAAATAACGATAAAAATAGATATTGTTTTATTAGATTTTTTTACAACAATTAATGATATTGATATAGTATTTTTTTCATTTTTAAATAATATTTTTTAATGTATTTTATAAATAATGTATATTTAACTGACACATTCAAATAATAAAAGACTACTAGTATTATACAAAAAAATACTAGAATAATTTCTTTTCGAATATATAGATAGTCACTATATTGACGTCATGCTCTTGTAATATTGAGTTATGCATTGTACAAATTAAAAAAAAAATAGAACTATTATTACGAGAAATATTTATCTGTTCTGTATATGCAGCGACGATGGTCACGTGTTATGCAGGTTGGCACAAGACACGTATCAGTATTTGAATGATGAGCTGCAATTCCATGATAACTTGGCCAGGTGAAGAATAAAAAAGATCAGAAAAAATTATTTAAATGCGACAAAAGGAAAGAGGGAAAACGATAAAGAAATGGGCAAATGAAAATTGAAAAGAAATTAAGTAACCTAAAATGGACACACGGATTTGTAGCCACGAGTCTAGCTAGATATAAAACTAGAACTAGAACTGGTAGAAGGCTTTCTCATTAGCACATGTGTTTTGTACACCTTGCTTTATTTAATTTGTTGATTTAATCAAAAGTGGGAGTGTTGTGTTGTGTCGTTGGTAAGCTTGTTGAGTCAACCCCAATGGATTGATCCTCTTACAAGACTCTAGATGATTTATGATCTATCCGATATGAAACACAGATATTTTTCAGATTAGGCGTGTCCTGATGTTGAACACGTATCGTGTCGGACACAGACAATCATAATTACACTGAATTATATAATTTTTTAAAATTGTTATCGGTGTCGATATGTCTATGTCAGTGTCGTGTCTGTATCCGTGCTTCATAGAATTTATCCTATCTTACTTACCTTGGCATTAGTTTATTCATTAATAATATAAGGTCTAATGATCATTTAACCAATCTAACTAATGTAAGCATTTGGTTTCCAAATGATTTAAGGATAATATATAAACATTTTTTAGGTTTGTTTTTACTTGAAGCAATCTCTATCAGAATTGACTAGCAAGTATGAAAGTCAATCACGCCTTCATCTTTCACACGGTGATCTTTGCATTTCAAAGAGTGACAAGAGTCCTTTGATAATCATTGGTTTTGTAGACAAAACGAAACTCCACCAAATTAATTTGCCTTGGTGCGGTTGACATGGATAACTGACCCTCGTTGATTTATATGCATAAACATTCCTTTTGTCAACATTTGGTCCCACATTGTAAATTAAATACTACACAATGTTTTATATTCAAACCAATTCCAACATTAAACGTCTATCTCATGGTGTTTTTTTTCCCTTCATTTTAGAAGAAAAACTTATAATATTTCATCAGATATCAATTTAAAGACTTATGATAGAACATCAATGAAATGAAAATGTGAGGAGTAACTAAGAATGGGTCTCTTCAACTAAGGTATAAGTTGTATCATTCACTTATTTTTAAGTAAATTCGACAGGAGAGTTTGTAAAATATAAATTACAATATCTTTTGCTTTTTATCTAAAATAGCACTGAATTTTGTGATTTCCTTCTGGCATTGATTGTAATAATCCACAACTTTCTCTACAACAAGCTCAAAATCAACATTATTGAGTTGTAGATCATATACCTAGTTTATGGTGTAACAATCCAAACGCTGGACTTTTTTTTAGAGGTCTGTATTAGAAGATGCACCCATAATATATTAATAAAATTTTATCTAAAAACTTTTTGTTTTTCTTATCCTTTTAAGATATGCATATTAGATGCACCATTTGTATATAAGAGATTCGGGGTCATCTATCACATGAGTAAACAATAATTTTAATCTCTAAATATTAAGGTGATATGACGATAGTGAATGAATTTATCAAAATTGCAAAAGCATCCTCAAATATCTCTTTTGGTTATAATGATAGAATTAAATTGTCTAACAAAAAACAAAATAACTAATTTAACAAACATTTGAAAATGTGTTTGCAATTTTGACACATTCAAATATTATAATGGCGGTCTCTCACACATCCAATGACTAAAACCAATGACCCATTGTCACATTTTACTAGTTAAAAGTTAAACACCATTTTAAAATTTATAACATACCGTTTTCCTAACGCAACATACTTGTTCAAACAGGTCTAAATTTGAGTAGTTCATGGCTATATGAAGTTGGGAATGGTTTAGGGAGCAGAGGATAAGACCATTTTGACTATTAAGTAGTCAATTCATTTTCTTTGTTGTTCTTTATTGGTATTAAGTGAAATCAAACACAACGAAAGAGTCAAAATACAATTAATTAATAATATTACGTGTTGTTTAAGTTAACAAGTGAAACCGTTCGAGTACTAACTTCTATTGCCTTAAAAAAGAAGTTAAAACTGCTCCTGCTATATATTTTTTTTTTTGAGGGAAACTGCTCCTGCTATATATATTGATCATAAGATAGCTCTGTGTATAATTGTATAAGTTAAGTAAATTGAATTCGTGTGAAACAAAAACAACAAATATAAGAAGACGAATGAACTAGAAGTAAGTACTAAATGACGTGATCCGAATGCTAATTATATTTTTTCAACAATTAGTTGACAAATTGATAGTAAACTGCTCTGACGCTAATAAAACAGGGTTTGGTTTCCTAAAAAAATTAAAGGTTTGGTTTCCTAAGAAAATTATTTAGAGCTTAGAGCTTATAATATTAAGCGTTAAATATGTTTTTGGTCCTTATAAAATAGGGAACTTCTAAGTTTAGTCTTTACTTAATTTTAATAGGTTTTTTAGTCCCTACAAAAAAAATTACTTCTAATTTTAGTCCGTGTTACAACAAAGTTTGTGTAATTATCCTTAAACTCTTAAATTTTTGAACGATTTTTTTGAGACAAGTTTAAAACACTGAAAGTTTCATTTACTAAAATTTAGAATTTTTTAACATGAAACGAATTAAATATGAATGTTTTAAAACGGCAAAAGTTAAAGATAAAATTAACAAAATATGAACGTAGAAATCAATTTTTGCGACAATTTTTTGTAGAGGAACTTTTAGTAATGTTCTTAACACGTATGCAAAAAAAATTATTCAAAAACTCAAGAGTTTAAGCATAAATTAAACAAATTTGAATTGAAGAGGAACTAATACTGAGTGCAGGAAAAAAAGTTAGGGACTAAAAGAATTATTAAAATTAAGTAAGGACTAAACTTAAAAGGTCCCAATTTTATAGGGAACAAAAACATATTAAACTATAATATTAAATATTTATGCTTTTTTTAATGTGACATAAATATTTATACTATAAAAACAAGTAATTAGTTGCATATTTGTCGATTGTTTTCAACTTATTTTCTTGAAACGAATTATTATAATATGAATGGACTTTCTTTAAGCAAACTATCTATTCAGAAACGCGAATCTCTTATTCCTTAAAGTTAATCCGAATGCAAAATATTGCCCTAGATTTAACCTAACTTCAATGATTAATTTTACTGTATTACCCCTATTTAATTAACCCTATTTAATTTAATCAAAATATTATTTTCAAATATTTCTAAAATCTCTTATCTCTTATTCCTTAAAGTTAATCCGAACGCAAAATGTTGCCCTAGATTTAACCTAACTTCAATGATTAATTTTACTGTATTACCCCTATTTAATTAAC
>Ga0315915_1002392_pt1 | contig 23637 bp, 11 predicted proteins | sample MpolbnodulesMG_FD_207738 | JGI IMG/M metagenome (GOLD analysis project Ga0315915, IMG submission 207738) | Medicago polymorpha root nodule microbial communities from Los Angeles, California, United States - branched nodules | ecosystem: Host-associated > Plants > Roots > Nodule | place: USA...
ACAAACCACCACTGGCGCCAGTGGTGGTTTGTTTTGTGGATCTTAGTTTGCTTTGTGGTTTTCAATCATGATTTTATTCGTTTGTTGCGTGGTGGAGGCAAATTAATCGAATCATTTGTCAAATCTCGTGTTTCCGTGTTGGATATAGAGTACTTTTGGATGGTTGATATTTTTTGTCGCTGCATCTGCATATTTCAACATTGGCTCCTCTGCGTGTGAGGACTAAATTTGTTTAGGTAAGGGGTGGTATCGTCGCCTTCATACCTTGTTTTGTTGTTATGGCTGAGGTCATGTCTAGGTGTTTGTGAATCTGTCTTGGGTTACTAATCCTAATTTAAGAGGTTTTGTTTGGATTTAGGGGTTGAAGTTTGGTTGTGGTTGTTGTGGAGGGTTTGACTTTTTAACATAGAGATGGGGTTTGAATAAGATGAAAGTGTCACCTTACTTGTTTTTAACTTTTTATGAATGGTGTTGGAAGTCGAAAGTTTATTTTTGTCAGAAGATTTGTGTGTGTAAAGTTGTGTTTGACGAGGTGTGGTTGTTGTCTCTTAATTTTGCCAGTGACAAAGGGTGTTAGTGTATGATGGAGATGCTTTTGGTTGGATTTGGAGGTCTAGTGTTTGTGGTGTAGTTGTATTAGAGGGCTTAGTTTTTTATCGTGTAGATAGAGAATTGAATATGATGATCGTTTTATGAATCGAGTTGAAATTAAAAGTTTCTTTTGTATCAGGTTGTTTCAGACGAGGTGTGGTAGTGGTTGTGGTTGTTATCTCTCTATTTTGGTAGGGTGATGGTTGTTGGTTTTATGGTACAGCCAAAACTTTTGTTTGGATTTAGGGTTGTCGATTTGGTTGTGGTTGATGTGTGAAGGTATAATCTTTTTGTTATTATCATATTGGAGAGTTTGTTTGTTTTCAGATTGAAGGTTATGGTGGTGGGATGATAGTTTGCTACTTAGCTAATTCTTGTTGTTGTGGATTTTGTTTGCTTGTTGTTTGAAATTTTTGTTGGTGTACCGAGTTAGTTATGTGTACATGCAAGTCTTAGTGGTCTTTTGGTGTCCGGTGCTAGTGGTTTGGACAATTATCAATTTTCCTCTGGGTTTGTGTTGTTTGTTGTTTCAAGAAACTGTTTAGATATTATTTTTACTGTTTTGCTTGTGTTGAACAAAAATTTGTTATCTATAAAGTTAGCTTTAAAAAAGAAACATTCTGTCAATTTTATTTTATTGAAATGTCCTTTAATTTTTAAAATTTTTAATTTTTAAAATCATAGGGGTATTAAAAAGAATAAAAAAATTCCGTGAGAAACAACACCATGGCAGCCGCCTACTCGCAAATGGAAATTAAGAGAGATAGATTAGACTATTACACGCAGGAACACGTCACTGTCCCTATCATCTTTTTTGTTCTCATCATCCTTTGCTTAAACTGAATCACCAACCAGCACTCTGAAGAGACAATACAATACAATACAATGGCGACTCGCATGATCCTCAGAGGAGCAATTAAGAAACGCAACTTCTTCTTCCCTCCATCCTTTTCCACTTCTCGAAACGTAATAATTCATTCACTCTCTCAATTTATTTATATCATTCCGTTGTTGCTGAATTGAATCGATGTAGTGTAGGGTAGCACTCTTGTCATCGCGGAGCACGAAAACGGTGCCATCAAACCTCCTTCTCTCTCCGCACTCCTCGCCGCCACGTGTCTTCCTAACAATGACGACTCTTCCGTTTCTCTTCTCTTAGCTGGCTCTGGTCCTTCTCTTCATCAAGCTGCTTCCAACGCTGCTTCCTCCCACCCTTCCATCTCGAAGGTTACTCACTCCCTTCACCTCTTTCAGTTACTTTTATGTTCTGGAAACCATGCAATTCTCTACTTTATAGTACTTACTGCGTTAGGCATATTAGAACTAAAGCAACTCTAGTTACTTAATTTAAATTACTTTGGGCTCGAGTTTCTTTATTAAGGTATTCAAAATAAGACTTAGTTGTTGTAATTGGTGAAATTGGATTCAGTGCAGTCGAGAATTTCTTGCATTCACACCAGTCGGAATATACTTGGTCAACCTATCAAGAAAAATGTAGATTTCATTTTTTGTTTTATAATTTACAATGCCAAGTTTGATTCTGGGCCGTTTGATCTTGATTGAACGATCATCGACGTCCCACATGAGTGAATCTGTGAAGAAATGATTGTTATGGAGCTGGATCGGGAAGTTGATTGATTTGACTTTAGACCCGTTGATTTCTAATACTGAGGTTTATTAACCAAGCAATTGGGCTCTGTTGGTTAATGAGCTCCACCAAAGGACGAATAGTTCAGGAGAACCTAGTTTGATTCCTGAGTGGAACAATTCTTTATCATGCTATACTTACCTCACAGGCTCACAGCCGAACTCCAGATTATCAGGGCCCCTTCACTTAGGAACCGGAGGGTTAACACCAAAAATAAAAATAATACTGAAGTTTATATTATTATTGCTAATGTTGTTTTTTTGGTAAATTATTATGTTAGTTATAATTCTCTTTTTATTGGATATAGTTGCTAATGTTCTCAAAATGATTGAACTTTTATTTTGAACTTGAAATGATAAAAAGAGGAAAAGAAAATGTACATGTTGTAGTTGAGAAAAGGGTGGAGATTGTGTCTGTGCAGATATGTGTTGGAAAGGGAGATTTAAATTTGGGAGTTTTGATAGTTTGCTGGGTGTGCTGCTTGTTGTGTAGGTGCTCGTGGCGGATTCAGATACATTCAAGAACCCATTGGCAGAACCCTGGGCTAAACTAGTCCATTTGGTTCAGCAAAGAGGTGGTTACTCTCATATAATTGCAGCTTCAAATTCTTTTGGGAAAAATGTTATGCCGCGTGCTGCTGCTCTTTTAGATGTTTCTCCAGTTACTGATGTTACAGGAATTTCCGATTCTCATACTTTTATAAGGTGCGTTAACTTTATTTTTGTGAGGCACTCTTTTTTTCATGTGCTCTATTTGTTTTGTTTTAATAAAAAAATAATAATTATGTATTGCACAATTCGACACTGGTCACTATTACATGGTCATGATTGGACATGGAATTGTTATCTTTACTGAGAAAATTCTGTGCTGTGGTTTGTTAGCCTATTTGACACGACCCTCTGTTTGGTACTCCCTCCGTCCATATACTCCCTCCGTCCCTTAATAGATGACCTATTTGACAATATACATTATTGACTTAACATACTTTGACCATATTTTTCTACTAATTCACAAAGATAAATAATATCATGTAAGATGTTGTTGGATTCGTCTCAATGAATATTTTTAAAATATTAAATTTTCATAATTTTTTTAGTAGAGAATTGAAGATATCAAAGATAAAACATATGCATTGGTACGTGTGTCGGAGTCAACTAGGTCATCTAATATGGGACGGAGGGAGTATTGTTATTCTGCGAGTTATTGACTGTTTAGCGATTAGGCTATTGTTATGAAGGAGACATACTTCTTCTTTCCATCCTTCTCTTGCTTTGCAACTGTCACATACGTATTATAGATTCGTGGAAAATCTCACTCCCTTTGGACTGTGTCTGGGAAGAAAAGATACAATTTTATCATTTAGCATTCTAGTCAGTCTATTATATAATCAAGATTCTGTCTTTATCATTTTCTTAATCTTCACTGTTGTTGTGTGTTATGAATCCTTGAAAAAATATTTGCATAAAAATAATGGAAATGCAGCAGCGCAACTATAAATCTAGGCATATTCCACTCGCCCACAATTTTAGTATGATAAGCTTTAGTTTAGCTCAACAGTCAACTATGTTTTTAATTTCTTTAGTATTTGTAATAACTATTTAAAAACAAAGTATGACACTTGATCTGATATTAATTTGGATTCTGAGGTAGGCAAATGAAAAACCTGTAAACCTGGACTGTTTGAGGACCTATCCTTCAAACTTAGGGTAGGTATTGCTATAAGGATGGATTTGCCATAGCTAGCTTCCAGGTCGTGATACAAAACATCAGGCCGATTTTGAACTCATGAGTTGTGACTTAGGTGTGGACTGAAGTGATACACTGTAAATTTGGTTCATGTATATAGGAGACGATCTTTGCATTCCACACTTTAGTCTTAACAAATAAAGAGTGGAAAAAAATGAGAATCTAATGTACATTGATTGACTAAAGTAAGATACCACAACCATTTAGACTTTCACAAGCAGGTACCTTTGTAACTTGTTTATTTGTTCTGACGTTAATTTCACCTCCATAGCTAATGGGATAGTATTAAAATGAATAACTTTGCATGTGTTAAGGCATATTTATAGAGCTAAAAAGTTGGCTAACAAAGTAGGGATGTCTTTTTAGTTTTTTAATTTTATTGTTTTGGCAGCTGACTGGTGCAGCATGTTTTGCTTCTCGTATTTGAGTTTTTTATTATGAGCATGCTTATGAAATATAAATGTTGGGTTTTTTGTCTGACTGAAAAAAAATTATATTTTAATTTCATACAGGCCAATATATGCAGGAAATGCACTTTGTACAGTCCGATATACTGGTGCCAGTCCTTGTATATTAACAATTAGGTCCACTTCTTTTCCTGTTTCTCAGAAGCCTGTTGACTCAAAATCTGATAAGGCTTCCATATCTCAGGTTGATCTTTCAACCTTCGACGAAGGTCTGTTTATCTTTTTCTTGTGCATTGACAATTCGTTTTTGGGCAAATTGAAAACACAAGTAGGAAATGCTTGTGTCCTTATTTATCTGTTGACTATAGATCCTGGTTTGATGCTACAAAGATCAATGGATCATCTGTATCAGGGATAATTATCCTTAGTTATTTACATCGATTTGATCAATTACTTCCCCTTCAGACTTGGATATGTGAACAATTGCAAGTGGCAAAACAAACTTAAAGTCTTCATTATTTTGGCAGATCTGGACAAGTCTAGGTATATATCTCAAACTTCTCGGGATGACGCAGGACCAGACCTTGGGAATGCACGGATTGTAGTTACTGGTGGTCGTGCACTAAAGAGTGCTGAGAACTTTAAGTTGATCCAATATCTAGCCAAGAAACTTGGTGCTGCTGGTATTATTGTTAATTTATGCTATTATGATGCTTATTTATATAGCCAGAGATTTGTTATTTCTTTTTTGCTGGATTCACAATAGTTTCCCTGATTTAAATTCCAGTTCATTGATGGCATGGAGAATATTTTAAGGAAAATGCTAACAAGTTCCCTTAGGGCATTGTTTAAGCAATTTACAGTAGTAACTTTTACATAGAAAATTGTGTAATTATGACTTTACATGTGTTTGACTTGTATCTTCAAGACAAAGTTTCTTTTCGTGGGTTCTTTAAACAATGCCCTTAGGGCACTTGCTAGCATGACCATAGATTTTAATATATAATTCCATGCCTTAACACATGATAGCGTGTTTCATTGTCATTGCTTCCGTATCATATTGTTTGTTTTGTGAATCAAGTAAAATCTGCTAACTTTATTCTCTCCTTTGTTCAGTTGGTGCTACTCGTGCTGCTGTTGATGCAGGATTTGTTGCTAATGATCTCCAGGTACTTTACTTCCTTTCAAATTCAAAATTAACCACCCCATGAAACAATACACACACAAACATATACAAAACTACAACTGGATAAAAGATGAACGACGGGGTCTCACTCTAGACTAGACTTTTTACATCCCTGGCTACTGGTGTACTCCGTTTGTCCCGTGATTATGCTGCTAATTGTCATTTGTCACACTGCTCTGTCAATATTAGAAATACTTTGGAAGTTAAGATAATTAAAAACATAAATGTCGGAAATGGAAAAACATCTGTGTGGAACAAAGAGGAATAGATAATTACTGGTCAATTATCACTTTGGGAATATTAAACACATTAAAGCTGAACATATACTGCTATACTTTATTTTCTGTCAAGTATAGCATGGCATTATGCAAATCATTAATGTTCCCTTTCATTCTTTTAGCAAGTTTTGTAATTTGGAAAATTAAAACGGCAGCCTGGTCCAACCGCTATGTATGAGGTCCAAGGAAGGGTTGGATATGATGTATGGATCTATATTAGGTAGCCTTATACTAGAGGTTAATTTGATTCTTCAACTTGAATTTTTGGCCTGTGGATTAAGTGGCCACAGCCCACAAGTCCAACCATTGTGTCAGACATCCCTTCTAGATAAGATATTTTAAGCTGCTATCTTGGTTGAAACAAAATATATTTTCCTGCTTTCCTAACTAGATTACTGAAAGTTCATGCAATGGCATATCACTTGAGGGATTTGAATATGCATTATAATTGGGTTTGTATTGAGTCTCATGGCCTAGTTTTATTCTCACATCCGTGTTTCTTATTTTCAAATTGTATATGAAGGTTGGACAAACTGGAAAGATTGTTGCTCCCGAACTCTATATGGCTTTTGGTGTATCTGGAGCTATTCAACATATAGCAGGCATGAGGGATTCCAAAGTCATTGTTGCTGTGAACAACGATGCTGATGCTCCTATATTTCAGGTAATCACTTTTTGGGTTAAACTGAAAAGGCTATTTATTTAAGTCCAGCTTCTACTTTATTTGCCATGAGCAATCCTGAAACAGTTTTGCCTCATGTGATATGCTGAACTATAGGTTGCTGATTATGGACTCGTAGGAGATTTATTCGAGGTGCTACCAGAGTTGTTGGAGAAGCTTCCTGAGAAAAAATAAAATGTGTGCATGCATATATGTTTATAGTGTAACAGTTGCTTAATTTGTCATCCTTGGAAATACAATTTCACAATAGCATTTGTTTACCTGAAAAAGTAGAAGAAAATGAAGTCTATAAGTGGAACATTATACTACCAGAAGGCTCATTTTGCATTATTACTACAGTGGGTAAAAAACTTTTAATTTCTTCAAAAAATAATATCAAATCACTTTACACGTGAAAAACTTGCGGATTGGAATGGAAAGTCAGCATAAGAATGAACTTCCTGAGCATGACACATATATAAGCATAAAAAAGAATAAAATCAAATCTCTTCATGCCATTTCACTTCTTTTTTTCCCTCTCTAAATTGCTCTCATTAAATTAACTTTTTCTAAAACTGAATGATTCTCTTGAGCATGATAGACATATAAGCATTAAAAAGAATTGTCATCTGTACCTCTATGGAGTTCTTAACTGTGACCCAATTCATTTAAATGAAAACAAGATACTGCCCTTTTGTGGCTGTTAACAGCTATGCAATAATTTGTCAAATTAAAAACAACTATATAGATACAAGAATTAACAACTATATAAATACAAGAATTCCTAACTCGTACCGGATGGATTCCTAATTATTCTACTACTGTGTGTCTATATATAGAGAATACATATGCTGATTTTCAGGAACAACTCTAACCGAGATTTATTCTGTTTAATTAATTCATTATAAACAATGAATTTTCATAATTCAACCGTTGATTTTTTTTGAGGAGCCAACCATTGATTATTGTCATATATTAATTATTAGGCTTAATAGCAGTTTTGGCCTCCTATGTTTCAAGAAGTTGCGATTTTGGCCCACTAACTAAATAAACTACAAAACCGCCCCCTAAGTATTGACTTTTTTGCAATTTTGGCCCCCTAGACCAATTTTGACCAAGTCAAAGCACACGTGGAGCCATGTGTGTATTTATTTTAATTTTTTAATTAAAAAATATTTTTATTTTATTTTTTCAATTAAAAAATATTTTTTTTAATAATTAAAAAATAAATAAATACGCACGTGACGTCCACGTCAGCTTTGACTTGGTCAAAATTGGTCTGAGGGGCCAAAATCGCAACTTCTTAAAACATAGGGGTCAAAACTGCTATTAATGACCAATCACAAATTTAGTTTCATATAAATTTGGCATGGTTAAATAAGTTTTTTGTTCCTATAAACATAGTCAATTTCGTTTTTAATCATCATAAAAAATGACTTATTTTGGTCCCTATAAAAAATTTAACACGTAGTTTTAGTTCATGTTAAATTAGAATTTGTTTAATTATGCTTAAACTCTTAAAATTTTTAATGGTTTTTTACCGAACATTATAATAAGTTCCTCCACAAAAAATGAGCTCAAAATGTCATTTTTAGGTCAAAATTTTCATTACTTTTATCTTCAAATTTTGACGTTTAAAAAAATTCATATTTAATCTTTAGAAATTAAAAAAAAAAAATTGTAAAAGAGTGTCTTATAATATTCTTAATATGTATGTAAAAAAATCATTGAAAATTTTAAAAGTGAAAGTATAATTACAAATTTTTTAATTAATATGGACTAAAGCTACTTGCTGAAAAATTTCATATGGACCAAAACATGTCACTTTTTTATGAGGACAAAAAACAAAATTCGCTATATTTATAGGGACAAAAAACGTATATAACTGAATTTAAAATTATGTAATATAATTATGGGCCATGTAACTTCTATTCTTAAGATACAAATTAAGAACCTAAAATAGGAATTAAAAGACATTTTGTATTGAAAAAATAAGTTTTTGCACTCTTTGTGTCGATAGGATTTTTTTGTTGGCATTAATATACTTTATTTTACCTTCTTAAAAAAATTAAACTTTCAAAACACCAAATTTACAAGTCTCAATAAAACACTTATATTTGGTTTCTTAACTTGTGTTTTAAATACAGAAGTTAGCATTTTCTTATAACTATTATTGTTTACTTTTTTTTTTTTACAAGTATTACAATTTACTTATAGTTTTAAAAGTTTATTATATGTTCATTTAAATTTATTTAGATCTTATTTAAAAGAAACAATTGATAAAATATGGTGAAATTGCATGAAGCAATGAAATATTTAAGACAGAAATATTAATGAGTATTTTTTTTAATTCCTATATACGGATCTTAAACATAAATAAACTGAACAGTTGAAAAAGTACAATGAAAATTCGGACGGATCACAAAGTCATCATCACTCATCATCGATCCCTAAAATTCCTAAAAAATATCATTAAGTTCATGAATTTTTTCAAATAGGGTCATCTCATCTGTTTAGTCTCTCTCTCTATACTTAATTAAATATAGGCATGACTAATATATTAGCTATAGAGTAAGCTAAAAGCATGGCTAAATGAAGGCAATGACAGACTATATCACAATTCACAAATATGCTCTTTAATAATGCCGACTTTCTCCATCTAATCATTTTGAAAATTACACTAAACTAGCTAACTACAGCTTAAAAAGTTAGTTACATATGCATAGACCATATCAGTTTGGCTAATTTGGCTAATTGCCTTTCCTTGTTAGGAGAATGCTAAAGAGTGTTATAGGAGTATTGGCTAAACATCAAAAAAAATTAAATTTTAATTAAAAAAACAATATAACCATTACTTAATAAAAAATAACATTTTATATTTTTAAAACAAAATTTCTATCTATTATATAAATTTCTAACAAGAACCTAATTATTAATAAGAACTTGGCTTTGTGTTCATTCAGCGGATTCATCTAATATATTGGATCATTTTCATAAGTTTGGTACTTCTTCGGGTTACGCCAAATCAATGTGCTCCTTTATGCACTTGATTTGGTTTACTAGCACTTGGGTGATTTGGAAGGAAAGAAATGATAGACTTTTTCATGACACTCAAAATTCTCCTTTTCAGGCTTGTGGAGAAAATTAAACTTCTTTCATTCTTGTGGTATAAAGTCAAATCCGGTAGGGGTGTTTGCGGTGCGGTTTAGTTCGGTTTTGAAACTAAAAGTCTTTCGAACCGCAAGATAAAAATACATGCGGTTTGGTTTGGTTCGGTTGACTTTTAAAATAAAATCCAAACCAAACCAATGCGGTTTGAGTTGGATTGGTTTGTGCGGTTTTTATCGAGACAATTTAACTTTTTGTTTTCAACATTAAAATCAACTTAAAAAGGTAAAACACTATATTTTCAGCAATGTTTTAAATTTCATCTAACAATATTCCCAACAACATAAACCAAATTAAAAACGTGTCAAAAAATAATATTATTGTGTAAGGAATGCAAATACTAAGATTTTATCATTCTCAAAAAGTTTATTTTTTTTAAAAAAAGCTAACAAAATATATTAAACGACAAAAATGTCCCTCTAGCACAAGGTGTACCAGAGAAACATCATTCTATAAAAGTTCAAGTAACACATAAAAATATTTTAGAAATAAAGAGTAAAGAAGAAACTTAACAAGAGAAAAATTATGTCATTTTTTATGTTGCGATTTGGTTTGATTTGGTTCGGTTGGTAAAATAAAAACCGCAAACCGAACCAAACCATACGGTTGAATAAGAAAACGATCTGAATACATCCGAACCAAATGCGGTTTTTTGCGAAATAGGTTTGGATTGGTTCGATTTGCTGTTTTACTATTGGATTGGTTCAGTTTTGAACACCCCTAAAATCCGGTGCTTTTCTTTACATTTTTCATTATAGATGCCAAAACCCTTTTCTTTATACTGGTATTGGCTAACCTATTTTTATTTTGTGAACTTGTGTTATATCTTTTGGCTATTTTTTCGGGCACATCTTATATTGAAAAGATAGTCTCTTGATAGTAATATATCTCATTTTAATTTCTTAAAAAAAAAAGTACGTTTCATTCCATTTTCCCTACTTCATGCTAGCTTGGAAATGCCTTCATAATGTGATGTCACCTCTCCTCGCTAAAAAAAGTAAAGTTGTGTCACCTACCTACTTAGCAGGCTTATAGTTTAATTTTGGTTACAAGTTAATACTCTCTTTGATCACTCATAAGGAGAAAAAAAACTTTTTACATAAATTCAATAAATGATTTATTTGATCTATAATATAGTTCAGATACATCATTTATTCAATAAATAATTTTTTTTTACTTATAATAGAAATTAGATTAAGTATTATACATTATTTCTCAAAATCTTTGTGTTATATATTCTATATTATACATATTCTCCAAAGCTCTCCCAATATTTTCTTATTATTATTGGGAAAGAGAGGTTGGACTTTGGTTAAACATGGATAAGGAAAAGGAAACGATAACTTAATTATGGAAATGTTATCTAATTATAAATCATTTTGGTAAAAAATTGTCTCAAATTATAAGTCGTTTTACAATAATAATAAAATATTAATTTTTTTATTATTATACCTTTAACTATTTATTATTCTCTCTTGCTTCAATTGTTAAATTTATATTTCTTATACCATTTATTATGGACAATTTTATAAAACAACTGATAATATCTTTTTTTCATACAAAAATAATTACATCTCTTAATACGTGTAAAATGACCAAAAACAACGATAAAGAGTCAATATACCTAGATCAAGAGTAAGGATAAAGAACCAAGAAATAGAAAAAATTCAACGAAAAGTCATAAAGCAGTAGCACGGGTCGTGCATGGTTCCATCTGGGTAGTGCACATCTTAAAATATTAGAATTTCAAAAGCTAAAGCACAATCACGACTGTGCGTCCTATAAGCACAACTGTACGCCCCAACATGATAGAAACAAGCACGACCGTGCGCACCTCTGAACGCATTAGAATGTCAAAAGTTGGAAAGGTGAGCACAGCCGTGCGCCCTTGAAGCATGACCGTGTGTCCTGTGCAGAGAAAAATAGGTGCTACAAACTCTTAGAATTCTTTGGTTTATGGCTTGTAACTCGTTTTTAATGTATTGTCTGAGGCTCTAGGCTATAAATAGACCTCACTTCTGAGAAAAAAGAGAGCTTGAATACTTGTAATCTTACTCTATAGTTAAAAGTATAATTTTGCATTGTTCAAAGTTCTTTGTTCTTTATTTTTCAGTTCTTTACATTCTTGTTCTTTACTTTTCTGTTAAGTCTTGGGACAATAAGGTTGCACTCAAAGAGTATAATCAACCATGAGAATAAGTTTGATTATTGTTGAGATACATTCATGTATTCAGAGAGAAAATATGAAATAGCAAAGAACACATTGTCCTTAGAAATGAACTCTTTATAGAATAGAGAAATAGGTTGGGAATGTCAATTATTTAACATTATGATGAAAACCTCAATCCCATGGCAATTTTTAATATCTAAACTTTAATCTAAAAAAAAGATTACTCTTAACTAAATTATTCATTTTCAACAAATCAAAACTAAAAATTAGATTGATAATTACTTTAACCTCACGTGTATCGATATTTTTTCTACTCGATAGAACCATGCACTTATAAAAAGCTATCATGATACTCTCTCTGTATCATATTAAGTGTCGTTTTAACAAAGAATTTTTTTGCTTCAAATGAATGTCATTTTTACTTTTCAATATAGAATCAATTTCTTTCGAGTTATGCCCTCTAATTATTAACAGCACGCTACTCTCATAGCATTATCTTTTACTTTAAATTTATGATGATTAGATCAGACACACAAATAATTAATAGGGTTAGTTTAGTAAAAAGGATTTACCCTTTTAACTATTTTGTTATATTTTTAACATGTGTACAACAATCTAAAACGATATTTACTTTAAAGTAAAATGTTAATGAGTGCCCTTAAGGCATTGTTTAAGCATCCAAAATGTAATTTTTATATTGGAAATTGTGCAGTTATGACTTTTATATATGTTTGACTACTACTCCCTGTGTTTCAAAATAATTGTCTTTTTAATATTTTTTTATCTCAAAATAATCGTCATTTTAAAATACCAATGCAACATTTATTATTATTTTCCATTATTATACCTTTATATTGATTTTCATCCAACTTAACTACTCCACTAATTCTTTTCAAACAAAAAACTACTCCACTAACTACAGTTAATAAGAGTATTTTAGTAAATAATAGTATTAATTTTACCATCGAAATCAACACAATTAATCATTTCTTTAAGAGTTTTGTTAACAAGTGTTCTTAGTGCTCTTGTTAAAGATTCAAGAATAGAAATAATTGATAAATTTTATATAAAAAAGGTACCTTTTAAAGTTTCAATACATTGCATCATTTTTAAGATAAAGTTTCTTCTTTAGACTTCAAGGCACTTGATAGCATTTCCATTTCCTTAAAAATCACGCACAAACCTTAAACAATTTTCGTGAATTCCTTAAACAATTTTCTTAATATATTTGTTAGAAAAAAAACACAGGGTATACTTAGTTAACAATCTAACATATTCATCAATTTATTTAAAATCAATTTCTCTGCAGAACCAGACACTTATTTCCATGTGCTTATTGCTTTTGGATTGATGTGCATGCATTCCAATTTCCACAGTACTACTAGACCGCACTTTCCTTCGAAGATGATATGAAACGCATTCAATTTCATTGGTATTGAAGTAACAAAACAATCCCTTTGCAGCTTTAATCTATGTTGCAATCTTCCGAATATGCTGATTGTTCTGAATTCGCTATTTATTGGATTGGATCAGTGTGTCTAATATCAATATCTAAAAAATGTCAAAGATAAACTTTTACCATTTTTAATAGTAAACAATTAAATTTGATAATTAAAAAATAAAAACAATTAATATTTTATTAAAACTTATCAAAAACAAAAGTCTCCATCGTTGAATTTGGTTCATAATAGACAATCTTTCATTGTGTAAAATTAATATAATTAAACTCAAATGGTTAATGAGCTCCATAAAAAACTTGAATGGTTTGAAAGAATTTAAATTTTTGATCAAACTTTATTTACATCACGACTAAACTTTAAATTACTATGACCTTATTCCCATATGAACTAGAGGGTTAAAAAAAAAAAAATTTAATATAATAAATGTTTCTTCTCTGCTTTCCTACATAGGTAGCATGTCCTGTATATGCACACTTAGGGAAAATCCTTGCTTGGTCACGGTCATTTGAGCACACTATTTTTTTTGATAAATTTGAGCACACTATTTAAGCACACATATATAAAAATACATGCAATATCATTTATTATTTTAAAAGTACACATTACTTAATTTTTTCTTCTCAGAGTGACATAAGTATGTGACAATAGTGTTAAATTGCTAAATATTGCTTTACTAGATATATATTTCCCAAATTTTACTGTTAAATTGAAATTTTATATCGTATATATAAATCTTTAAATAAATATACAATTATTTAATACATTATTGATGTGTATCAAAATCAATGTTTTAAACAATTTTATTACAGAACATTAATATGTATTACATGATTTTAGATTTATTTTCTCAAACTAAATAAAACACATTTAATTAAAAGTTTTGTCTCCTGTCAGTTAGAACCTCTGACCCCAACATATGTCCAACGTACCAATACGACTTAGACACTTTAAGCGATTATATGAGACTAATCATCAAATCGACAAGAAGACGTCCATTTGTTTTTTTATCCCAATGTATCCTAAGGGTCATGTTCCTAAATTTCCCAGCACCATGTTGGTTCCCTCAGATCCCACTTAATTTAACTGTTATGCAGTTCGTTGCTGGTTATATGTATATATTTTTGCTTATGAAAAAATTATATTGCTAGCATTATTAATGATTACCTCTGTGCACTAATCTAATTATGCATGATATAATAATAAAAAAAAAACATTCTCGCACACACATATATCTATGACTATAATTAATTGACTGCGTTAAAAATCTTTACTTATACCAATTAAATCCATATAACTATATAAGCTTAATTAAATTTTTGAGAATAATGGTCATTGACATGTCATGCGGCAACAAATACTCATAGGACTATAATGTCTAGAATTGGATCCTTTTAGGAAGTATATATACGTTTAACAAAAAAAATAAAAAAATAAACAACTTAACCTAGATGCTTTGCTACCATTCACAAAGGAACTACACAAACACCTATCTTCTTTATTTCTGTGCAGTCACTATCCTTCCCATTTAAACTCAATTCTTTTTGTCCCGAGGTATTGCCTTTCTCCTACATACAAAAAATTTACATAATGGCATAACTTGTTAGTTGGAAATGCATAAATAAATCATATATACATTTTAACAACCAAACATGCATGTGAAACATTACTATATATACACACCACTAGGGAGGGTCAAAAGGATGATAAGGAAAAGTGGAAAATGAATGAAAAATAGTTTGTTATTAAATCATAACTTTTATATTCTTCTGCATTTTCCTTCCCTTTCAGAATAGAGAAAAGTATAACTTTCTTTGAAAAAATAGCACTTGGTAGCCTTATAATTATAGCATATATACGTGTGAGTTACCAAAAAAATATATTTATATACGTGTGTGAATTCAGTTGAACCTGAGAATTTACTACTTCTGTCTGTACATTCGGCCTGTCACACGGGTGGTTCTCTCTCATACATGCATAACCTATAATAAATACCATGGATAATTGAACCATATTTCCTTTTAAAAAAAAAACATATTTACCCGTTTGTTACCTTTTTTTTAAAAAAACATTTTTTTAAATAATTACTATTATTGTTTTTCTTAATATACTTTTGGTGTGAATTATAAATCTTTCACAAGCAACTGCGAAGATTGATCTTTCGAATTGACAAAGACCGTGTTTTTGTCTTTCAAAAATAAAAAATTTGACAAATAATGTTTCTATAGAAAAATCATCTTTGTAATGATAAATAATATTTGTCTAATATAGACCTCTTAAAATTGTTCAAAGCTGAACCTTTACCATTTTTAATAAAAACATGAATGTTCACGGTTGGACAGGAAATATATTAGACAATCTCTGATAAGTAAATACAAAATAACTTTTAATTTTCTTAAAGATATCAAAAATAATTTCTCAATTATTAAATGTCAACTTAATTTATGAATGATCTTTTTTCTTTCTTGAAAAAGATTTATGAATGGTCTTGAGAACCTTGCTCAATGTATTTCTAGGTTTAGGTTGTGACTCTGGATATTATCTTTCGGTTCCCCTATGGTTTTTTATTTTTTATTTTAATGTGCGTATGTGTTGAAATAGTACTTGTATTCATTCTTATATAGTTTCATTTTGAATATTGTAGCTAGAGAAAGGAAAATAACGAAGGAAATAGAAGAAAATAACCTTGAGACAGTTGAGAGGAGAGGTTGCCGTATCTTCCAAAGCTTGATCAACAATATTCTTTCTCTTCTTAAAACTTGATCCAGTTTTACCATTTTTATTCAAAGAAAACTCTTTCGCAATCTCAACATGTTGGTTATGAGATAATACATTTTTGTTAACCAAAGAAGTGGCATCTGAGAGAAGGGAGGAGGAGGTAGATAAAGACACAGAAGAACACTTATGGTGGTTGTTAGTATCATCATCATCATTGTTGTTAAAGAAGTCGTCAAAATAGGTAGTCCAGCCACTCTCCTCAGTAGAATCAGTAGGAGTTTTGCTTACGGAACTCATTAGGTTTTTGAGGTTTTATTTTTTTTCTTCTTTATGAGAAATAAAGGCTTGGAATAGAAGAGAAGAGAAGATGGATAAACTAAAATGATTTGATTAGTGGGGTTTGGTAGCCAGCTCTAAAGAAGCAAACTGTCCCAAACAAAGGCATATATAGCTAAACAAAATTCTTTGGTGCATGTGGGACTCTTATTAATTTATTATTATATACATATACATATATCTTTTTTTTTTTGTTAAAGAACATATACATATATCTTATAAGTATATAACTTATATTCCACATGCGATACACATAAATTAATGTTCATCATCGTCAGTGATGGAGCCATGATTATTATAAAGCCTGGCTAAAAAAAAAATTGCAACACATTTATGGGGGTTTATATAAAAAATTGCAAGCAAATAATCAAAAAATCTAAAGAAATTGCCCAATTTATAGAAGAAATTCGCAGGGATTTACATAAGAAATTGCAAAAAATTTAAGCCAGAGCCCAGGCAAGTGTCCGGGGTCGCCGGACCTTAGAACCGCCCATGATCATCGTCAACATTGTAATTTTATTCAAAAAAAAAACATTGTCATTTTATTTTACAGACATATTCAATTAAATCTCACTATTTAAATATATCACAACATTATTTCTTTATTACTCTACTCTCTAACTCCTCCACCGAAATGGGAAGCCAAACCCTTACCACTCCATCTTTACAAATAATGAAATAGTAAGATTTGATATAATATATAGAATTAATTTATCCTATAAAATGACACAATTTTTTTAAGAGAGTTGTATACATGCCAACTTTAAATTAAATTAATGCATGATAATAATTAAATAATGCCACACCATGTATTATTAGGGTAAGATACAACAGGAAAATAAAGATGATGAATTATGTATGACGAGTTAGGAATCTTGGGGTGGGTCGACATGACGGAAGTTTGCCAAGTTAAAGTTGGGTGAGAAAGGAGGGAGAGTTTGACCTTTAAGGTGAGAGATAGAGTATGCCGCCTAAGAGGGAATTTGGCAAGACAATTCTTTTTTATGTACTCTAATTAACTTTACACCAATGGTTTGAATTAGCCACTTATTTATTAAAAACATATTGAGAAGAGAATATATTAATTGTTGAAGTTGATTCCTAAAAGCTTTTCCAACCTTGCATTATCTCCTTTGGTCACTCTTGGTTTATGAGATTGAAATATGTGGTAGTTGATGATCCTATTTATAGAGGTTTGGTTAGTGAAAATTTGCTAAGCAAAATGTATGTTCGCTTAGCCAATTGTGTTTTATTTAGGGTCAAGTCTTTGCTAGCTCCAAAACCTCTTTAATTTTCCTGACTTGATCCATTAAGCCATTTGGTAGCTGGCAATTAGCTAATGCATTGATACCGCTACCGATAGCTAGATACCTCTCGTGTTTTGTTCATTGTTATTTCATCCAAAAATCTTGCTTCGAGGGTAATTAAGTCTTAATTCAGAGGACCCTTGTTGGTTTCTTCCTAATGTTTATTAAATCATATACCTACAAAAGTAAGGAAAGATTAATAATTTCCATCTTCATGCATCAAACCCTAATAGTTAAAATATATACAAGAAAGTTGAGAAAATCACATATTTTATATTTAGTTAATAAGTGTCATGAAATATATCTATCTATATGTGTTTGTGTAAATTTGGCACTTATCAGGATCTCCCCCCATGTATAATCATAATGCTTTTACTCATTTGCTACATGCTAGCACGCTACTTGACCTTGACGTCAGAATGCATTTTGGGAACCCACCCTTTATTTAAAAAAAGAGCATACGACCAGTCACGGAGGATACAACACTTGGTGTGAAAAATACATCCCCAAGTTTAGTTGCACTTTTGCACCCCTATATTATCACATCCCCCATATCCCCACCCCCCATATTGAACTCCTTGGTTTCTCATTTATCATATTCGTTGCAATTTTGGTCACAAGTGCATTTTTTATCGTAAAGTGACGCTTGGCCCCAAAATTGTGATTTATAACGTGATAGTAAATTTGAAGAGAAGCAACTACTTTTAGTATAAAAAAAAATCACCATTTTAAATTAAATACGAGTTGAGATCAAAATTGCAACATATCTAATAAATAATGGGCAAAAAGTGATAACAATAATCTTTTTTTAGTAATAAATTTATTAGTAACAAAAAATTATTGCTAAAACGATGCCACCAAAATAAAAATATTACTAAAAAAAGTATTGTTATCACATGTGCATGACATATATAAAAAAAATGATGTTACTGATTTTTATTTTTTTAGGTTTCCTAAAAAATGAAATGAGGTGCACTCAGTGGCGGAGCCACCTAGTGGTGAGGGGATGCACTTGCCAATCCTCAAATTTAATTTTTTTTCACATATATCTCTATTGTTTTTGCATTTTGAACCTCCTCATTTTATTTTGTTGCACCAGCTAGCCAAAAACCCAAACAACTTTCTCTTCATTCATTTACACATGTTAACTTCTCTCTAACCTATATGCAATTGGGGTTCCTAATGATATGTTTGTGTTGTGAAATTGATTAATGTTGTCATAAATTACCAATATGTTGATTCTTTTTTTTTGGATATTTAATGGTTGTTTTATATAGTCAAAATTGCGTGGTTGTTTTGTTGATTACACTAATGATTTTTATGGACTGGTCTTATGATGTTTATGTGTGAAAATGCCACTAATCATCAAGAATGTATCGTAGGCAACTTAAAAAAGAAGTCCCTGTTTGAAGCAAGATTATGAAATTATGCACTGCAATCTTTATCTGATTCTTGGAGTGATTCATAAAAGTTTTGTTTGTATGATATGTGCTGGAAACCTGGAGTTTGTTATTTCCTTCAAACATAATTTAAACTAGAATGATTTAGTTGATATGATGGCAATTAAAATTGAAACAAAAATGTAATTAAACTATCATTGTTGTATTTTAGATTTGAGCTTCTAATTTTTATCAATGTGCATATATCTTAGAGAAACTACTTGAGATGTGTAAGGACTTTGTTGTTTTTACTCGTTTCTTGATTTCTGAATGCCAAGTCTGCATTAGCATCTTTTAGAAGTCATACAACTAGAGAAATAAATGCCAAGTCTGTTACACCCGTACACCATCCTATAAAATAACATGAACATCATGTTATATTCAATTAAAATGAAACCCCATAGGGGCCTGTTTTGCTATAAAGATTGTGAAAACTAATTTGAATAATAAAATGGGAGATGAATTAATGACCAATTTTTTTTTTGAAAAAAAAATTAATGAACAATTGTCTCATGACTTTATACTGAGAGATATGTGTTTGACAACATTGATGATGAGTTGATTATTCAACAATTTTAGAACATTAAACCCCGTAGGAGACATTCGTAGAGTATGCTTAGAATTTTTTTTGTACAATGTAATTCTTTGAATATATATTATTATAAGGATCCAATATGTAAATTGAATATTGTACTCTTTGCTTATGAATGAAATGCATTAATCTTGTATTTTCTCAACAAACAAAAAAAAATTGAACCCCCCAACCCAAGATCATGACAACGCCACTGGGTGCACTTTTGAGGGGATTCCACTTGTCCGACATTGTGGTGGGAATAACATTGCCTAACCACAATTTACTTGATCAACCCTTATTAATAAAAGAGATAAGAGAAGGATTTACCCAAACTTACTTAACATAGTGAATTCTCATTAGATTTTAGTTTAAAACTAGTGTATGTACATCTTATTAAAAAAAACTTATTTGCGAAGACAATTCATTTCGTCTTTTGTCATGATATCGGCCCATTTGTTATAAATTTAAAAGAAATCATTTTATGTTTCTAAGTGTCTGTTTGGAGTGGCGTTTGATGAAGCAAAATCACATATGTACACTATTCGATGTAAATCAGTAATTTTAAGAAGTTGAGATTTGAGCTTCTACATTAAAGTGATTTTTGACCGTGATTTTAAGCAAAACATGATTTGCAACCGCACATCTAATGAGGTACTAAAACAAATAAAAGAATACAACGAGTTACTATAACTATTTTGCAAGCTAAAAACAAAGCTATCAAACTAAACAAACTTAAAATACAAGGTGGATGATTGATACATCCCATAACTAACATGCAATCCATGTTAGTTGTACCTAGGACCATATCCAAGAAATAAGAAACAAATTGAAAAAACAATGTTTCCGAAACTTATTCAATGTTTAGCCAGCATACAAGGATTCACTAAAATTTTAGAATAAATACTTTTGCTCGTTTACTTTTTTGGTGTGAACTAAATATCATTTTCTTTAATAGATTTAACATTGTTGCATTTTTAAATATGAATTCGAATTTAGAATCTCTGGTTAAGTTGTAACATATTCCTTACCATCCAAGTGTTCTTCGGTTTTTGCTCATTTACTTTAAAAACATTATCACTTCAATATTTGATGTAAAATTAGTGTTGTCAAACACAACTTCTCCATTAGAAAATACAAGTGCAATTTTTGTGATAGATAAAATAAGTATATAATTTAAGGATATGGAGAAGAGAAATGAAGAAAAAATGGTAATGGAGCTAGAGGATCCAAGTCCAAGGCAAATACATATATCCCACGTAAAGATCTGATGTTGATATAAAATAATCAAGTCTAGGAATAATGGTCACCCATGACAAGTTTATAAACCTAATTAAAGTGGTACCCAAATTATGGGCGACTAGTATAAGTCATTCGAATGTGAGGCAATACTTTCCCTTAATTAGAATTTGATTTGATTTGATTGCAAACTCGTATGAAAATTAATTAGAGGTTGATGAGAATTAATATCGTGAAATGGGGGGTTTGAGTATATAACTTAGTGGGGTCCAAACTAACATGACTTCTGAAGAAATTGTTCCTTAATTTAGGTCAAATCCTTTGTATTTTCCTTTTCAAAGATGTAATCTAATCAGGGTTTATGGTCATGGTTAGAGAAATGGCTCTTTCAGACCATACTTATTCATGTCAAGACTAATAAACGTCATGTGAGTGGCCTACCCATTTGCTTTTAACATGCCAGCATGTGAACCCTAGCTATATCACAAATAGGATCATCAACATTTATTTGTTTTTCTTTATTCTAATTTTGTACTCTCTTTTAATTTTTAATAAGCCTAGATATGTATATTCATATAGCTGCATTTGTTTCAACACACTATAATTGACAGAAATCCATACATAAAATTCAGTGAAGTTTGGTATATAACTCTTCTTTTTCTTGTTGGATAAGATCTTTTCTAACAGCAAAATTAGAAATCCTAAAACCATATTTGAAAAAGTTTAATTAGGAGATTTCGCAAATAGCAACTCTATATTTTTATATAAAGCAAAAAGAGTGAAAATGGTACCAGAAGTGTATATTATCTCCACCTCAAAAAAGAAAGTGTAAGTAAATTATCTCCACACTTTTTTTTTTAAATAAAAAGGCTAAATCTCCACTAAGTTGCCTCCACGGCTCCACACGCACACTAATAATAATCATATGTTCCTTAAAAAAAAAAAAAATCCTATGCAGCACCAATAGATATATGGATACTAGTTAAGGAAACAGAAAAGTTTTATATTGAAAATAAACATTTTCTATACTTTTAAATATTTGATCACACAAATTCTAAAAAATTCTTACTATACTTTTTTTCTTAATATATCAGTAAAAAAAAAAAGTGAACACAATGATACCTATAAAATCATTTATCAAATCATTAAATGTCCTCTAAAAAATTCATTAAATGTCATGTCACATTTTTATATTAATTTATATTAAAATAAATTTAAAATTTAAACAAATTTTACGTACTCATCCAAACTTCAATGTATGTATGTATGTCCTCCTGAGCTTAGCTCGGTTGGTAGAGACAATGTATAATATATGCAAGGTCTGGGGTTCAAACCCCAGCCACCACAAAAAAAAACTTCAATATATATATCTAAAAAAGACATGAGATATAAAATCAAGGACATGACAAAGAAAAATTAAAATTAGAAAGAAGATTCATATTTCCAAAAAGATTCTTAAACTGTTTCTGTTTTTTAGTTATCAAGTGTTTGTTTGGTTTCATTTTTAGAAGGGTCAAAATTGATTATGTAGAATTAATTTTGATATGTTTGTTTGGATTCGAGCAAAATTGGTTATGTCTCCATAATTGATTTTACTTGAAGCAAGAATTTGTACCTTTTGATTTTAGAATTAATTTTTACACACAAATGTATAGTTCAACTTAGTTTTACATGACGTTAACAAAACCCTAGCAACCGCCCAACAACCCTATTCATCAATCTAATCCTTGGAATCTCACCACCGTTAGGGCCCTTCCACTGTCACTCTCCTCCCTCCATTCCATTTCGGTCAGGCCAGATGTAGCCTCGAATGCGGTGTGCGCCAATCTTCTCCAGTGTCATCACCTTCACCCCGGAAAAGGGTGGTGTCAAGTGGCTGTCGGCAAAGCTTTGCCACTGCGGACCACTCTTGCTCCCTCTATGGTTCATCATATTTCTTATGCGGTGCTGCTCCGGCGACGACTTCTGCTGACTGTGTTGGCGCTGTTGGTTTCCTCATACGATGGTGGCTTGGTTTCGCTTGAACCCACGTTGCCGTCGCAAGTTTTATGTATCTGGTGGTTGTAGTTTTATCTGTTTCTAATGTGCATGTAATTTTGAAATCTTGGAACGTGGTGGTTCAAGATCGGTGTTGGTTTCCCTCGGTTCTTATGACTAATTTTGTGTTCATCTCGTTTTTGTTTCTTGATTCCATTTCAGATCTGTTGAGTTCTGCGAGTTACAAAGTTTACGGGTTTTCATCCATCATGCATGAGTAATCGTAATTGGGAATGGTCTAAAATCTGTCTCAATCCTTTGTGATTGAACTCAGATAATTGGTTACTACTTTGATGTGTTCTAATGATCTGTTTATGATGGTTTGGCTCGAAAGGGAGATTATAGCTTGCTATTGTTTTGCAGGGAGTTGATGGATCTTGATTCACTTCTGTGTTGACAGACGATTCATACGTTGGTTTAGATTCGCCTATGTTGATTTGGACTGTGGGGCTCGAAAGGGTCATTTTGCTTGCTGATAGTTTGTTGCAGGAAGTTGATGGTACATGGATCGCTTCCGTGTTGACTGACGGTCCAATCACCGTAATGAACACTGATGACACTAGGTCATATAGCACTTTTGTTATAGTTTTTATGTAATTTTGGTTGAGTTCAGGTGATTATGCATGAGTTAGAAGCTGCAAAAAGACTGATTTTTTATGCTGAAACAAAGGAGAAATC
>Ga0315915_1002397_pt1 | contig 23620 bp, 21 predicted proteins | sample MpolbnodulesMG_FD_207738 | JGI IMG/M metagenome (GOLD analysis project Ga0315915, IMG submission 207738) | Medicago polymorpha root nodule microbial communities from Los Angeles, California, United States - branched nodules | ecosystem: Host-associated > Plants > Roots > Nodule | place: USA...
CCAAGCCATAAACCCTAATTTTATATAAATCTACTTTCTAATCTAATTCACCGTTTTTATAATGAATTAACAAATACCAAACTCATAAAGCGACGACCGAGGGTTAGTATTTGTTAATTCATCATCTCAAATATCAATTCATAAAGCAACAACCAAACTTTGATATTGGAACAAGTGAATTTAGACAAGGGTTGCGAAACATGAGAATAGTCTAGCAAACCTTGAGACATATAAAATTTCGTTCTTCAAGGATTCTAATAGCAATCGACCATGAGAATAGGCGTGGTTGCTAGAGGAACACACTCACTGCACTTCGAAAGAAGCTTTGATACGCTAAAGAGAAACTTGTCTTTAGAAAGTAGGTCAAATATAAAGTTATGGTTTAGGGTTTGTTTGTGAAGGATTTGTTATTATGATGAACCAATAATCCCAAGGCGCTTTATATTATTATTCTTTTCAACCTGTGAAAACCAAATCTTTACAACTAAACTTTCTTCTAATCATCTCCTAAAAGTTAATTAAATTGAACAACTCTCTGTTGGAACGATACTCTCTTTTTATTACTTCGGTAGAACCGTACACTTGCGGTTTTACTCATCACAAATCCAATTTTTTTTTTTACAGGGGGCAAAACCAAAAGTGTCGTATATTACAAGGGGGTAAAGGTCTATTAACCCTAATAATAATTAGGTTCATGGTTCTATTTTGCTGACCCAAATACAACACCAGGTTGCTCAGAATTTAAGTGGGATGAAGAAGTATGAAGGAAAAAGAAATGACGAAAGAGCGGTTTAAAATTAAAATCAATGGTCAAAATTGAGAGTAACTTTTTGAACTTACTTTGGTAGTTAAAGAAATTTTTTAGAGGAGTTAAAATGAAAAGTTGATGAGTTATTTGTAACAGACAGGTTATTCAATTTTGTTTTAGTTGGCTGACCTGGTTCTGCACTTGACACTTATATTCTTTCAACTGTGATTGAAGAAATGAAAAATGTGCTACCACATCCTCTGAAAGGTATGCATAACTTCATTTTATAATAAATTTTAAGACATTAGTATCTATTAAATTGCTTTTATTTTTATTTTTTTTATAAAAGTACTATAATAAAAGACATGAGAGGCATGGAGCGATTACAAACTGATTACATATAAGAGAGCCGCGTGAAGGGCAATCCAATACTATCTCCATAAAGTAAATCTCCTGAAAATAAAGGGGGATCAATCCAATCCACCATTGAGAGGTAATGCTTGGAAGACTATGACCATTCTTAGCAACGGCATCAGCCACTTGATTTCTCTCCAAACAACATTAAGCCTTTGGCCAATTTCTTATAATTATTCCACCCTTTTTCGAATTTGAAGCGATACACTATCATCATGGTTAAAGGCTTTTACCAAATGCAATGAATCACTTTCTATCCGGACAATGTTGTAGTGAAGAGCTACCACCTTTTCAATTGCATACATAGCAACCGAGAGCTCAGTGATTAGTGCATTCGTGTGCCCAAGGTTCTCCACAAAACCCCCCGAGAAAGCACATTATGGGTTTCTGAACACTCCCTCAATGGATTTAGATTAAGGGGCTCCAAAGCTGGATCCATCAATGTTAACCTTTGTCCAATCAATATCCATAGGGCGCCAATAGACATTCTCAACAACACCCAGTGTTTTAGGGTTTAAAGGAATGTGAAACAAATGTGATAATTTGGCATCCAACATAGAATATTTAGAAGCTTGAATTTTGTTGTAGTTACAACCGACTTCCACAATAACACTCTGAAAAAGATCCTCTAATGTGTCCATTAAGTTCAATTACTAGAGTCAATTCAGTTATGACTTGTGACATTCTATAGTTGTTTAAGGATTTGAAAACTATAAGTTTTTCGTCTCACGTATTAAGGAAATTTTCAGACATAAATTGTTAAGTTTTCTTGCGGATATTGAGATTGGGGGGAGATACGGTAATATAACAAAATTGAATGAGGAAGAATTAGTTCTAGACTAATTCTTATAGTTACTATTATTATAGTATATTTGGATCCTCACGAGGACATTATTGTTTTTCCTCTCAATCAAGTTAAGAAATTAATTCATATAGATCAAACTCAACACCCTTAAGAACTAGGGTTTCTAGTGTCATAAAGAATTGACTGAAAAGATAAATTCTATTTATTTTAATTGAAAGGCTCTATTAGGACAGTCTTGATACTAGTTTGCTTATTATGAGCTACATAAGATGAATGTCGATACAGTGTTTCTTAATGATTACATTAATGATACAATATGGTGCAACTGAAGAACACTTTTGTGTCAATCGATACAAAGTAGATAGTTTGCAAAATCATGAAATCCACTTATGAGTTAAGAAGTTTGTTTCTTTATTGCTACCACAAATTCTCATAAAGTAACTTTCTAATCTGGTTTTTGAGATAATATCATGGAGAGTTGTGGATTTAGTAAGCTCAGTGGGAGTAAATTTATATTTTGTGTTTTACGTGTCAATTATATTTTATTTAGTCAACTATGATATATGTTAGTTATGTGAAACCAAGAAAATTATAACAAAAGTTTAGCGATGAATGATTTTGGGACACCTCTTTTGTAGTAGGCATTTCGATGAGACTCTTCTCAATGTATCATTTAGATATCACAAAAAAGTTATATCAATAAAGTTGAAAATAAATTGCCATGTATTTACATGTGTTTTTTTTATCTTTGGTAATCAATTAGTGTGATTTTACAGGTATGGCTTTTAGTTCTGGTTGTTTTACCGGCAATGTCGCATATAATTATGCGATTTGGATTAGTAGCATATTTGACTCTGCTTTCAATTTGGATTCTGCCAAGAAATGCTTGGACTGTAAGTAATTGTTAATTCTTGATCATCTGATTGACCATATGATTTTAATGTTTTGGTTGTTTTTTCTTATCCTATAGTTTCATAGTTTCTTAATTTGGGACATAGTTTTTCTGATGCTTTATACTAATTTATGATTCAAGCTGGCTTGTTTGTGCCTTCTCATAAGTAAGCCTGCAAGTCAAAAGTTAAAACTGCTTGGCAGCTTGCTATTTGTATATAGTTGCTTTCATCTTGATATATTGTGTAAATCTGAGAAATTTCTTGCCTAATTCAATTTCTGTTTATCGGATCAATTAAGGCGTGTTTATTTTCTGTCGGCATTTTTATTCATACATAACAATTAGGGCTAGGTTCAGATGGCGTGCCTGCACTTGTTCAGTCACCACCTGCAGTGACGGGGCTTTCAAATCTTCCTATTTCTTTAACAGGATATTCATATGTAATCTCAAAGTTAAGTCCATTAACATTTACGGGGAAAGGATTATGTAGGAAGCACTGTTGCATGTTTTACTTTTACAGTAAGATGCTTTCTGCATTCCTGCTTTTTTATTTACAGTTATTTAGGGGTTTTTTTTTGCAAAAACAATGCTTTGAATGAATTCTGAATCAACTAGCATCTTGCTGATAAGTGATAATTCATATGTTGCTATCTTGCTGAACTTTCTATTCATCACCTGTACTGCTAAAAGATGCATGTAATTTTTGAAGGACCTAGAATTCCAAATCAAGTTGTGATGTTATGTGGTATGTAGTTTGGATTGTAAACTCCAATCTAAAACTGATAAGCTGTTTTGAATTTACTTAAAAATTATTTTCTGATTGACTTAACTATTGTACTTGAGATATTTCCTCATTGTAATAATATTTTTCCCTTTATATGACTCTATGGTTTTCTTTAACTACTTGTGTCACATCTTCAAAATATTTTCAGCCATGCAGCACAAATTTCCCAGGTTTGTCTTAGTCAGATGTATATTATGAAAAGTAAAAGCCATCAGAAATTTGTCGATTGCATAGCTTGAGCTCTATGTTGATTTCATCAACAATTATGTGTTCTAGAAATGGTTTTGGATGAAAAAGCTACTTAGAAACTTTCTTCACACACAGTCTAAACGAGTTTGCTTCAAAATTGAAAACAGATGTTTGGAACTTCGGATTATTTGCTTTCATGAGTCATATGAGTCATTGTATCCACATAATTGTCATACTACACAATTCGTATGAAAACATTGTTTTCATAACAAGTATCCACGTCCTTTTTTTTAATCCGATGCAAGTGGTTGATGCTCAGTGTATGAGTGTTGTAAACTCGGGATACCGAGTTAATGATAAAAGAAAAAGCAATGATAAAGAATAGGGTAATGATGTATCTCGCGACAAAATTCATTGCGAGACATTCACGACTACCTTTATAATGTTTAACTTGATACTGTAGCATGCTATCACCTTTCTTCCCAACCATCCATCATTTATGCTAAATAAGATCTAGTGGCCACCTTGAATTCGTGAGACACTCATGAAATTCATTTCGCTTTAAAGGTTGTTACTGTCGCAAGTGTTAATAAATGTCCGAGTTTTCTTTTTTTCGAAGGATAAATGTCCGAGTTATTATTGTTCGAGTTGATGACATGTTGGAAAACTAGTTAATTGTAGTGAAAAGTTGGATAGAAAAACACTATGTAAGAACTAACGTGTGTGACTTAAAAATGTCCTACATTGGTGTGCCACACCAACTAGCAAGTGTTTATATAAGGGTGGGGTGACCTCCAAGGGTGTGCCCTTGGGGTACCCACTTTTGCGAAGGGGTGAGCGCATAGAAAAAGATATATATCTCGCGCGATGCCGCCATCCGGTCAGGTCGGGCTTGGGCTTGGGTCAAAAGATATATATTTTTTTATCCGAAAGCGGTAACAAATCCGATCCAACTCTGCCTATAAAAGGAGAGCCCCCCCTCCTCATTCTTCTCCCTCCTTCGACTTGTGTTGACGAGTCTTTTTTCTGCTTCTACTCCTTTCTGTCCCTTCGGTTTCGTAAGAGTGGTCATGTGTCATATTGAGTGGTTTTAATTGAACGATTAAGCCATATTCAGAGGCGTATATTCTCGAAAAATTACATATTGTGCAGTACGTAATTGAACATTGATTTGCGCTGTTTTATCTTGGAGGCAGCACGGTTGTTAGTCTACATTGCACAAACTTGGGTAGTGCCGCAAAACGTCTTAAAGAGAGCGACCTGGTCATGACTCAACCCGATAATTTATTCGGTAGTAGTATCTGATTTTTAAACACGAAAATAAAATGACACGTATAAATCAATACTTCATGTTATATATTTGTATATTTTATATCTAAACAATGTATGTTTGGCTCCCTTTGTACGCCTTTTATTTGCATATATTTCTTGATTATGCCGTATATGAAACAAGAATGGACAAAAAATCAGAGGTTTTAAAATAAGTTTCATAAGACATCAGTTTAAAATAAGTTATTGGAACCTATTTTAAAGTATGTTTTTGGATGTCCTCATACGAGGTTATAAACTATAAGACATAAGCTATAAGGTAGCTTGTATCTCTTACCAAACAGATCCTAAAGGTTAGTATAACTATACTTTGCAGTACCAAGTTAATTTGACCACTTTTCTCGTCAAAAAAATGTTTGACATAATTCAAATTAACGTTTTGTATTTAATTTAATATTTCCTTCATCTCCAAAACAACCAAAAGTGTGAATTTTCGGTAAAAAAGATTGGGCTCAAATCATTGGAAAATGTTAGAAAGCAAGTTTCTACACTCATCAAACGTCAAAAATTAGGTAATGCATCATCTAACACCTTTACATTTTGCTGGTTTTGCTGTATTGTTCGTCATTTTGGATGTAGCATGAGTTAACTCCCGCTGAAGTGCCAACGTGAGTTAACTCACGATGAGGGTCCAACGTGACTTAACTTCCATGGGGTTCATGTTTAAATTTTGGCGCCCTTTACTTTTCGTTTCCTTAGGCTTATGTAACACATAAGTTATTTATAATATTTTTCTTTTTCATTTTATATTCGTTCTTTATAGTGATGGTTGAAAATGTGGTGGATGATGGTCATGAGCCAAAATGGTCCATCATTGAAGTTTCCGTCGATGTCAAACCTTCCATTGAAGCTTTCGTTGAAGCAAAACCTACCAGTGTTTCTAAGCTTCGTGATAATAAAGTAAAGAACGTGTCATTTTTTTAGGTTGGTGAATTTGATGACGAAGTTATGAATGTGAAGAAAAAGATGAAGGTGAGGAAGATGAAAGGGAAATGAGTTTTAATGGAATTGATGATGAAGGGGAAGATAAAGAATTTTTTTAAAAAATTATTTATGATGTTTAACTATTCTTTTAAAAAAAATTGGGCTAAAAATATCACCTAATTAAAAAAGGTTTAATCATCGTGCCATGTCATTTATTATGTACAGTCAACGCGCCACATCATCTTATTTTTCTAATCATATGAGATTGAGGTCTAAAATCAAAAAATCGCGAAATAGCAAGGTTAATCTAAAACTTTATTTTTTAGAGGGTAAAATCTAAACTCGTCCAAATGAACCGGACTAAATATTATTTAACCTTGTAGTATTTGATATATTTCAACTACCTATCCAGTTATTAAAAACAATTAAAAAAATGCCTATCCACTTGTAAACTAGGACCCACTACCTCCATGAGTTAACAGGAGACCCAATATTTTAACCCAGTTGACACCGAGTAACACAATCAAACAAAGTCTTATGCTCAGACGAGTCAACATGAGAAATTAGTTGATTTGATGCAAGAACTGATTGCAGAAGAATTAATTCTTGCAATCGAGCGTATGAAATGACAACAAACCAAAAATCAAAATCAAAATCGATAAATTAGCTCTTTATTTACATATAAACTCTAACAAAGATAACGTAACAAAGAATCACATATTACGTCACATAACAGGTGCTAACAACACGCTCTTTTTAAAATCCGCTATCTTAATGAAATTTATGTAGGTCTCACAAGTTTAGGAATGACAATGGGTTTCATATGAAGTGGTGGAACTTTCCAGATGGCAGAACGACGTATGGAAGAAAATCAAAACGGGCATTCTTCAAGCAATGTAGATGAACTACTTGTGATAATAAAATGCTAGGACTGTATAAACAGTCTGCACAATAGCAAGAACAGTCACCAGTGTCGCAGGGAAGTTGTAATCATGGTTCATAAATCTTATGACCTGTTCTCGATGGTATATTATTGAAGTTATCACTGATTTCAACATTCGTTTAATGTTAAATGCCCGAGAGTAATTATTGATGTCATCAACCATTTGAATATAAGTACTGAAATCAATTACCTTATGGTCAACTCCAAGTGCTATTTTGCGGAAAAACTCCATCAGCTCTTGGTTGCTCATCTTGAGATGATCCACAACAATTTTCTTGTCTTTGAGAAGTTGGACATCATCTGCAGAACAGATCAGATCGTTGAAAATCAAAGCAGCCCAAGTAAATTTACTGCAGGAAACGTTTGTGTTCTGTTGGCTCTCATCCTTGTCTTCGTATCTAGGTGCAAGACGGGAAGCATATTTGTACATTTTATGATGCTCCCAAGCAATAAGATTACACCACTTAGCTTTTGTTGTTTTTTTGATATGCAGCTGTTCAATTTCAAGAGTCTCGTTTTCATTTTCAAACTTAAAGTAAAAGTCCAAACCTTTCAATTCCATCTCTTGGTCCAAATCCAAGCGATGAAAATTCAAACGCTGGATGTTGATCAAGATCTCAGGAAGTATGCTATGGATTAAAAATTTGAAGACAAACCTAATATTAGTAGCTATAGTGTCCAACCCAACTTGTTGTCTCCCGGGGAGTTACAATTTTATCGTAACCCCGGCAGTTAGGAGTCTCTGAGGCCTGAGCACAGCCCTTCAGCTTAAGATGTTTCTGCTGGGTCTGAGTAGCATCCATATTGCCCAGCGCAACGTATTTTTCCTCCGTTCTATGGGTACTCACACATGTCTCGATGTTAACGAAGGAGTGGACAAGATCAAGAATGTGAGGGGCATCGACACAAGGTAACTGAAGATCAGGAGAGTATCCTAAGACAGCAAGGGTAAGATTGTTCATTTTCTTCACTCTCTCCTCCGTCTTCCTCTGTTTCTCTCAGAGGAGAATAGGGAAGAGAGCCATCTGGTTCAAACACATGGAAAAAGTGTTTGGGACAACTTATGAAGAACCAAAAATGGGATCTGGTTCTCCAACAACAATAGATCAGATAGAACATCATCGTCTTTCAGCACTTCAGCTGCGGGACTTGGGAGAAATAAACGGCTTGGAAGTTGAGAATCTAATCCCTTTGATACAAGAAGCTCCAATAGAAAACATCCATCCACTAACATAATTTTAGCGAGTTCATGTCGTTCGAGTTTAAGGTCTCCCAGGTAGCATTCATGAACCTCTTTATCTAATTCCCAAACGGCATCACTGCATTGCTCCAAGCTTTTATCTGTCCGGTTAAGAAGAGACAACATGCAGCGTAGTTTGACTTCTTCCATAAGCAAAAGGTCTTCTCTCCTTCCCCTAAATCTTGGTCCGATCGACACCTTCCTTGGAATGTAAGCATCCTCGTTCCATTTTTTAAGTCCTTCTGGAACCACTGAAATGTTGCTTGATTGAACATAATCATAGTCTACAGATGTTAGCGATGTCTCTATAGATTTTAACCACTCACTTTTTGTTGTTAGATTGGCCATTGGCCTGTACCGTACAGAATTTTTTAATTTTTTTTTGGGTATATCAAGGAAGGAGTTGCAAGCTTGTTTAGAGAATACCGAATGACTATGACTACGTATATATTAAATTTTTTATAGCAGTACCCCGTCCACACCTACACCCAGTCTAAGTGATCGAGTTCGAGAATCCGGGTTTTTCTCTTATATACTTCCAAAGTTGATTGAGTTCGAGAATTCGGCTAATTTACTCGTGTGTTTTTAGCTTGAGAGTAAATCAGCAGTCCCGTATATATATGATATGCTTTCTTGTAAAAATGACTCACTCTTAGATCGATTTTTTAATGCAAATTTACTTATTTTTTCATGGTTCAGTAGACTAGTGGCTGGAGCTTACACAATTAAATATAGAGAAGTGGGATATCCGGGGTTCGAACCCCGACCCCTGCATAAATTATGCAACTTCCCTACCAATTGAGTTAAACTCACGGGACAAATTTACTTATATTTTAATAATACGTTATTAGTTTAATGACTCATTCCCCCTGCCATCCATTGGGTAAAAAAATATACATGTTTTGAAGTCAATTTGATTGTTACCGCTATATAGTGGCGTTGACTGTGAATTGATGATTAAAAGATAAACTCATCACTCCACTTCCCCTTCTCTCTTATGAGCCGTCACAAAACCTTAGCTTTCTTCTCCTTTATCCACTAAAGAGGGGTGATTTAGGGTTAATTTTTGACCCAAAATTACCCCTCTAACTCGTTTTATATTTTCCTTTTATTGAAATAAGTAATTTTCACATCTACTTTTTTTTTTCTTCGTGATTTCGTCGTCTTCGTGCGACATTGTGTTGTACATCGTCTTTGTGCGACGTTGTTTGTCTTTCTTGTTTCGTTAAGGTATTTGTTCGATTCAGGTTGCCAGATCAGCTTCGATCCAGTGCAGATTAAATCAATGACATTGGAGTCCTCAACGTTGCAGATCTGGTGACATGGGTATTCCGGAGACTTTAATATAGTCATATGTGTAGGCTTTAGTACTTTGCCGTTTTATGCTATAGTCATATGTGTAGGCTTTAGTACTTTGCCGTTTTATGCTATTAACATGGATGATGTGAGTTTGTTCACATATTCATCCTTTTTGTTTTTAGCGAATTTTCATTGTATCGATGTACTCTATCAATTTGAAATAATGAATATTATTTATTTTTGTAAAAAAAAAAGGTGGCGTTGACTGTGTTTTCATAAACTAGATGAAATTAAATAATTATCTAGGACATTTTTTTAGTTATGTAGGACATATGAATATTTTCTTGAGCAAAGGACATGGGAAATTTAAAATTTAATTGAATGATGCTAATGCGAATGTGATATATATATGTACAAATGTGAATGAGATTTTTTATTGCTTTCTTCGTTGTTCTTTTTTTTGTTGCAAGTTGTCTTCTCTTAATAATATAATAATCGCCATGCTTAGCAATAATACCCTGTCCCTAATTTTTTCACCATAAGAGAAATAATTAGTCTCTAATATAAATTAAATCTCTTTGAAATTACTAAATATAATTATTATTTTTAAAATATAATTTAAATGAAAATCAATATTAAATATATTTATTCCTACATTTTTTTAGAAAGATTATTCCTAAAAAAATTAATAAATATATTATATATAAATGGTAACTTAGTCATATCGTGATAGTGATAAACAAGACGATGACATTAGTTACACTATCTTTTTTTTTTTGGGGTAGATAGACGAAATGAGAAAGTCATTATAAACTCACACATACAAGTAGAGGTACCAGGGTTCGAACCTTAGTCATAGCATCCAGTTTAACAATTTAATATTTTACCAGTTGAACTAGAACTTGTAGATAGGGGTAAATTATACAAATGGAGAGAGGAGTATATTATATACTAATCGATTCTAAGTCTCCACCCACCCCGTGAAATTAGGCCCCAATATATATAAAAGCAAATCTTAGTCAGTCGTGAACAACCAAGGGAATCAAGCAAGTATGGCCAGCGAAAATAATGGTAAAGGAGAGCATGAAAACAAAAAACGAAAGCTCGATGAAATGGAGGATTCAACAATTTACAATGAGATGCACAAATCAGAATCAAGTCCCTCCACACCCAAGTCTCCGCACGGTGAAGGAGGAAGCAAAATCTCCTGTGTTACAGATCTTGGATCCACAGCAAGTAAGTTGAAATTATGATTCATAACAATTGAAAAATGTTCCTAAATAATTTCATCTCCAATCAATCCTAAATTTTTGTTTTTTATCATTCAAGCGACCACCTTTGCATAGATATATGTAATTATGAACTAAGTAACTTGTAAAGTGTTGTGTATTTTTTATTTGACCAAATACTTCTCTGGGTCCTTTAAGTTTCATGTTTGTTTTAGATAGGTCCTTTAAGTTTCTAAGGTTTCAGATAGATCCTTTAAGTTTCGAGTTTGTTTCAGATAGGTCCTAAGGTTTCAGATAGGTCCTTTAAGTTTCTAAGGTTTCAGATAGGTGCTTTAAGTTTCGAGTTTCGCTTAATGGACAAATCAACTTTGGCTTAACGGAGGTTGATAGAAAGGACCTATCTGAAACAAACTCGAAACTTAAAGGACCTATCTGAAACCTTAGAAACTTAAATGACCTATCCGAAACAAACTCAAAACTTAAAGGATCTATCTGAAACCTTAGAAACTTAAATGACCTATATGAAACAAACATGAAACTTAAATGACCTAGGGAGGTATTTGACCTTTTTATTTTTTTAAACTTTATTGAAGTTAATATCATTTGAATGCTAACTTCAACAAATTTTTTACAAACGGATCTATCTTTGAAATGCTAACTAGTGCCTTCAGAACATTAATTAAGAAAACCAATATAAAAAAAATTGTTTTTGAAATTCTGAAAAAGTGAAGTATTTAACTTTTTGAAAGTAAAAAATTTGTTGCTTTTAATGAAATTTTTTTATTTTTACCATTCTTAACTAATGTTCAGGGTACTAGTTAACATTATCCATAAATATTTAATGAAAATAACCTATATGCAGAGGCATTGAACTACGATTCGTCAAAGAGAAATGTGGCACTTCGGGTAAATCTTGAGGTGAAGGATGGAGAGTACAATCTGAAGCTCACAAGTGTTCCAACTGAAAACACAAAGACAGAGCATGCACGCACAGCAGCTATGTTGATGTCTCAAGGAGAACTTCTTCGCAAACTTGGAGAGAAATTGCTTTCACAATTAGGAATGTCTTATGAATCTGAGATTTATAGAAGTTTGAACTTGCAATTGCCATACTAAACTAGCTCCCTGTTTTATTTCAATTATCTGCGTTTCAGTTGAGTGACTTTGAGTTTGAGGACTTTGATGATTTTGTCTTTATCGCTCTTCTTACCGATCTTCTCTCTCGTTAAAATTCATTTATCAATTAAATACGTTAAAGTCATGAATGTCGCTCAAACTCGATGTCACCAAGTATTTTGGCTGATTTTGAGGTTTCAAAAATGTTTGTTAGGAAGTATCTTGCTTCTACTGAATCACATGAGATGATTCTTCACTATCTATGTAGACATGATTGGAGTAATAAATAAAAGTTGCCTTTAATTTTTTAGTTGACTTTAATTTGTTAGTTGCAAAGCCTTTGAAGTTTAATGTTATAAATCGAAAAGGTATTAAATTGATCTTGCATCTTGCAATATAGTGCAGATATTATACAACCTTTTCTCCAACTCATCATGTTTCCCTTTGGCTCATGTTCCTCGTCAATTAAGGAATTTGCATAACAATGTACATATTTCCTAAGTCTTGAGTCAATCATCCCACGTCATGAGGTTTTTTAGTTCTGAAGTGTCCAAATATTAATCTTTGTAATGCTTAGCTTATCAAACACTGAAGTTCTATTTGATGTGTATTATTCTTCAACTCTATTACTTTTAGAAATATACACTATGTATACCTTTGAGCATTCAAAGTATTCTAAAAAGATTCACTTCTCAGCTTTGACATCAAATTTCTTTACATAGACTTTGTTGTTCAAGATGAAACATGTATATCCATACTGACAAAAGTAAGATATATTTGGTCTTCTTCCTTGGAAAAGTTCATATGCTATTTTGTTTAAGATAGGTTTCATAAATATTCTATTTTGAACATAACATGATGTGTTTATAACTTCTCCCCAGAAGTAATTTGCCATATCAGTTTCATATATCATTGTGCATGTCATTTCTTGTAAAGATCTATTCCTTCTTTCTACAACCTCATTTTGTTGCGGAGTTCTAAGAGAAGAGAATTCATGGGACAATTCCATGTTTTTCACAAAAAAATAAATTAAATGGCTCATTTTCAATTCACCACCATGATCACTTCTGACGTTCAAAATTTTCACTTCTTTGTCATTTTGTACTTGAGTGCAAAAGTTGTTGAACACATCATATGACTCATCTTTATTTTTGAGGAACTTGATCACCCAAGTCCATATGCTATAATAATCAACTGTAACTAATCCATACTTCTTCTCAATGATAGATGCAATGCTCACTGGTCCAAACAGATCAATGTGAAGAAATTTCAAAGGTCTGCAGGTAGAGACAATGTTTTTGATTCAAAAGAATTTTTAACAATATTTCCTTTTGGGCATGCTCCATAGAGAGCATTTGAGTGATATTTTAAATATATGCTCCATAGATATTAATCTCCAACTAACATGTCTTAAATTATTTGCCAAATCCATTTTTCATCACTCACTGACATAAAAGTTAATTAGCCAAACCAAGAAAGTTAATCTTATAAACATTGCTTTTCTCGTTTCTAGTGAAAACTATGGATTCGTCAAAGGTTATGATGATTGTGCAGTTGTTCTTATCAAACACTACTTCATAACACATATCACAAAATTGACTTATGCTAAGTAAGTTATGATTCAATCCATCTACTAACTAAACATTACTAATAGAGATAGATGAGTTACCAATAATATCGATATCAACTATCTTGCCTTTCTGGTTTCCTCCAAATCTCATAATTCCTCCCTCTTTCAGTGTTAGGGTATGGAACATATGTCTTTCTCCTGTCACGTGTTGTGTGCAACCATTTTTCAAGTACCATGACTGGAACTTTGACCTTGCTGTAAAGCATATCTGAAACATAGAAAATTTCAGACTTGGGTACTCATATTTTTATGGGTACTTTAGGGCTAGTTCTGAAGGACTTTTCCTTTTTCATAGCTTTAGACTTCAAGTTATGATGCTTTGAATCATTCGAGACCTTAGATTTAAAAGTGTTTGGTCTTGAATTATTTAGAGTCTTATTTTGAACTTTGCACAACCTTAGGCTTTAGATTCTTTTGTTTTGATTCGTTTAGAACCTTTGTTTTTGAAGTTTCTGGCACAAATTAGAAATACAAGTCTTGTCCTTTTTTCACACACTCAGAATAAGGAGCTCTCTTTGGTTGCTCCAGAATTTGCATCCTGTAAAGAGATGCATCTTTTGAATAGCCAATGCCTTCACCCTTGTTTATGCTAACACCATGAATTAGATAAGCTAACTTGCTTCTTTTAATGCCATTTATGATAAACTACTGAAGAACTGTTTCATCCTTGTTAGAATGTTTATTAGGCCTCTTCCGAAGTTCATAAGATTGAGCCTTCTGCATAATCTCATTTCTCATTGTGAGGTTCTCAATCTTTGTGTTTAGACTTTCAACTTCATCTATTAGTAAATCATATTGTCTTTTAAACTCTTAAATATTTTTTATTTACTATGATAATGGCTAATGGGGTCTTTGAAAAAAATGATTAAATCTTCACGAATGAGATCAAAAAATACCTCATCCTCAATTTATGAATCAACTTCAGATTCTGCAGCTGAAGATGTCAATGACATAAGATCCAAATTTGCTTCCTCTTCATCAGTATCATCAAGATCTTCCCATGTTACCATGTGACTTTTCTTGACTCTGCTCTTGAAGTTCTCCTTCTTGGAGCTTAACTTCTTTGATTTGTCATTCTTAAGATCAGGACAATCAACAATAAAGTGACCTAGTTTCTTGCAGTTGAAGCAAACATTTGGTTCATCTTTCTTTTCTTTGTAGCTTGATCCTCTAGATCCACATCTTCTCTTAGGAAACCTTTTCTTATTCTTGTTTGATATTGAAGCCTTTTCGTCAAAAATGTCATTTCTTCATCTTCAGAACCATCTACAGAATCTCCCTCTAGAGCTTCTTCTTTAAATTCCACAACTTGAAGTGATTTGAAAAATTTTCCCTTAGACTTCACGACAATGGACTTAGACTTCTTAGTTGGTTCATCACCTATAAGATCCATCCCATGACTCTTAAGAGAGCTTATTAGGTTCTCCAAGCTAAGTTTGTTTAAGTCCTAAACTTCATAAATAGTAGTAACCTTAGGTCTCAACTTAGCTTGAAGAGTCCTCATAATCTTCTTGACATGATCAAGTGTATTATAACTCCAGATACAAGAGATATTCAAGTGTATGATCAAGTGTATTAAGTGTATGATCAAGTGTATTATTCAAAACCTGAAGTCCAGATACAAGAGATTGAATCCTTGTGAACATGGTTTCAATATCTCGATATTCCTTCATTCTGAATAGTTCATACTGTTGAAGTAGAAGATTAGCTTTAACTTCTTTCACTTATTGGTATCCTTCATAGGTTGAACAGAGTGATTCAAATATAGCCTTGTCAATGGATCTATCAACAATTTTGGTATACTCTGAGTGAGAAAGAGCTCTAAACAAAATACCATGGGCATTTTTATGCTTTCTGCAAATCCTTTTTAGCATCAATTAAGCATTTTATATCAGTCACCATTTCCTTAGAGTCTACTTGAAAAGTGACGCCATCCTCAAGGATGTACCACTGTTCATCATTACCAATGATGTGACTATACATATTGTTTTTCCACCAAGAAAATTGTGAAGACTATCCATTGAAGGATAAAGGTATAGCTGAGTAAGTATTTTTATCAGATGTGGAAACATTGTAATCATTGCCTACAACACGATTATCATTGTTGTTATTTGAAGTACCAGTATCAGAAGACAAGTTTTCATCAGGAACTTTTAACTGTTACACAATTAAGTGTTCAAGAAACAAACCATGCACTCTGATGTCAACTGAAGGTGAGAAAAACACAAGAATTGGAGGTTGAATTGTCTTGGCTTTTTCAAAAAAAAAAATCTAATTGTTTATCAACAATAGTTTAGAGTCTGATCAAAAACAAAGTTCTTATCAAAGTCTTAAACAAAGTTATTCAGCGATATTAGATTAAACACAAAGAGAGAGAAGAGATTCAGAGACAACACAAGAAAATTATATTGGTTCCTACCAAAAACCGAGAGTAGTCCAATCTTTTTGCACTTCCAAAAGATTTTCACTATAATCACACAAGATTGCAATTTGCTCAAACACACAAGTAAGAGACTTCTTTTTCTCAATCACACCATAAAGAGACATCTACAATCAGAGTTTAATCAAATAAAAGAGATTGTTGTTTTACACTTGATATACAATCAGAGGTGTAAGAAGTTTAAGTTCAGATAACTTCTTATACTTAAGAAATTCTCTACGCTATAAAAGTTTGTAAAAATTTCTCTCTGTGTTTGTGCGCTATATAATTTAACAGAGTAATGATACTTGTAAAATGACAGAAGTCTTTATATGTTTCTTCCATTACTCAAGTCCTTATATAGGAGAGATTAAGAGAGTTGTTGTTGAAGAAGTGCAGCGCATCAAATTAGTCCTTATGAAGCTTGATCAGAGAAGTTGCCTCAAATGGATAATGCCGTTGAGTAATCATTCGAAATTCCTTTGCTTCTAATAGAATGTGTTGGAACAAAATAAGTTTAACAATAACTCTTGAAATTTTGATGATAACAAAGTATTAAAAGTTCAATTGGATATGCTAATATTTGTTCAAGTGTGCAGGACCATAGACTAAAATTTATATGTCTTAAAACAAAGTATTGGTTCTGGAAGAACAGATTAGAGCAAAAGAATTTTCAAGAGAAGTCAAGTTGCAAGTCAAAGTCTGAAGAATTCAGTGTCTGAAGACAACCCAAAAGCTGAATGTCAGAGTCTGAAGTTTATCAGAAGCTGATGTGAAGACCTTAAAGTCAGTTATTATGGTCATGTGAAGACACAAAGATGCAGAAGGGATTATAAGACTGGAGCAACGATGGTTCTGAAGAATTAGAAGGCTTTGGATGCTTTTTCCTAAAGAAAGGACGGTAAATGATAAATAGTACAATTGTACAACATTCCTCAACTACTCCAACATTTCATGCGCATAGTACAAGCTACAGTTGTGTCTCAACTGGATTGGAACGGTTAATTCCCTATCAATTAATGATTTTCAAATTAGTCCCTCCTAGGACATTAACCAAATCAGGCAACAAATCAATGATGTTTGATCAAGCTCCTCTAACGACTCTTTGATACGGTGGCACCTCTAGAACGTTTGTCTCCTACCTCTATATATAGGAATGAAGACTTGAAGAAATGAAGAGACTCTGCAATATTTTACTTGTGCCAAAACTCTGTCAAAATAATTGCACATCAAGACACTTAGAATTTCATATAAAATTTCATATCTTAGAAATTCATAAGTACTAGAGTATGAACTGTTTTGTATTGTGAACACCACTGATTGTATATCAAGTGTTCAACCAAATAATTATTTCTTTGTAATTCTTTTTTGTTAGAAGTCTCTTGCTTTTGTGCTAGAGAATAGAAAGTCTTTTGCTTGTGTGCTTGAGCATTAGAAATTTCTTGGTTGTGTGATTGAGCATTTGTAATCTGAGTGATTGTAGTGAAAAATCTCTTGTGAGTAACAAAGGGACTGGACTATTTCCGGATTGTGGAATGAAACAAGATGATTGCTTGTGTCTCTTTCTTCTCTCTCTCTCTCTTTCTCTCTCTCTCTCTCTCTCTCTCTCTCCCTCCCTCTTTCTCTATCTCTTTATTTATCTACTACATTTGACTCTAAACTCTATCAGACTTTGAACTCTGGACTTTTAAAAAGAAGAAAAAATCTAACACAATTCAACCCCCCTTCTTGTGTTTTTCTCACCTTTAGTTAGTATTAGAGCTTGGTACCGTTTTTCTAGCACTTAACAGTGTGACAGAAAAGATCCTGAGAAAAACATGTCTGCAAGTGGTGATGATGATTCTGGAACTCTTGAAGTTGTTGTATCATATGATTTTGGTACTGATGACAAGTCATTTGGTTCTTACAAGCCACTTATGTTCATTGGTGATCCTGAAACATTTTCTTGAGGGAAAAGCAAAATGTACAGTCACATCATTAGTATTGATGAAGAATTATGGGATATTATGGAATATGGTGTTGATCTCACTTTGGATGAAGAAGATGTAGTTGTTGATAGAAAGAAACACATTGTTGCTCAGAAGAAGCTTTACAAGAAACATCACAAGATTAGAGGAATTCTTGTTGATGCTCTACCTCACAAAGAATACTTGAAGTTAGGTGACAAATCTACTACTAAAGCTATGTTCAAGTCGTTGTGTTATAACTATGAAGGCAATAAGAAGGTCAAAGAAGCCAAAGCAAACATTTCAGACTCTTGTATCTGGACTTCAAGTTCTGAAGAAAAGCTATGTGACTTCTGATCATGTTAACAAGATTCTAAGGAGCTTTCCTGCTAAGTGGAGACCTAAGATGACAACGATTAAGGAAGCTAGGGATCTGAACACACTCAGTCTTGAAGATCTTATAAGCTCTCTAAAGTTTCATGAGTTAGGGCTCAATCAAGATGAACCTGCTAAGAAGTCCAAGTCTATAGCACTGAAAGGGAAGTCTTCAAAAGCTCTCAAAGCTGATGAATCTGAAGATGAGTCTCCTGCTGGAGGTTCTGATGAAGATCCAGAAGCTGAGGAGATGACTATGCTTTCTAAAAGACTTCAATATCTGGCTAAAAGAAACAAGAGTTTCTCAAACAACATCAGTGGCTACAAAGAATCAATCTCAAAGAAGGAAGATCAGAAGGGATGCTTCAATTGCAAGAAACTTGGTCACTTCATTGCTGACTGTCCAGAGCTACAAAAGGACAAGTCAAAGGAGAAGTTAAAAAAGACTAGTTTCAAATCAAGTAACTTCAGAAACAAGATCAAGAAGAGTATGATGTCTACGTGGGATGATCTTGATAAAGAATCAGAATCTGAGAAAGAAGAATTTGAGGAACAAGCTAATCTAGCTTTAGTTGCGGATGACACTAGGTCATATATCACTTTTGTTATAGTTTTTATGTAATTTTAGTTGATTATAGGTGATTCTGCATGAGTTAGAATCTACAAAAGGACATTTTTTATGTGCTTGAGCAAAAGGGATTTTGTACTACGAGATGAAGGATCGTAGTACAATTTTGGAGCAGCTTTGAGACATTTTGTTTCGTAAAAATTCATGCTACGATGGAAGTCCATTGCGCTACGATTTTGATGGTGGGTCTGGTGAGATTTGAAATTAATGAGAAATTGTGCTACAATATGCAGGATCGTGCTACGATTTTGGCGTGACTTTGATTTTTTTTCTATAAAAGCCAAGTTGTGTTATGAGCCAAGGGTTTGAAATTTTGGAGAAAGAAACCGACTTTTGGAGCTGGAGATCTGGAGATAAGGTGGGAGACTATCAAAACTCATAGCCGGTTATCAAATTCATGTAAAAATGAATCCTACTTTTGTATTAGTTATTTGTGTTTTAGCCATGAGTAGCTAAGTCCTTTGTGATTAGGTCACTAGATGATTTTGTTCTAGCACATGACTATTTAGCATGTAACTCTTAATCTTTATGAATGTCATTCTAGTTTATTTAGTATAAATTGTTCTTAATGTTTTTATGATTCTGACCAAATATAATTGATTCTAAAGTATATATGACTGTTGACACCGGCGTGTAACTTAGACATATTTATACTGTTTAACTTAACGGACAATCTAGGGATGAGACATTTTTAGGTTGTGACTTTTAAATTAATGTATTCAAAACCTTTGATCAATATAGGTTCATCTGAAGAATTAGGGAATTATAATCAGAAAAGAGGGCTCTGAGTCAAGGGATTGACCTGAACTATTTTGTCAATTTGTCTTAAACTAAATAGCATTTGTATAGTTAAGAAGCAGGTTATAAATGAGTGATGAACAAATGAATCGACTGACCTAATCATTTCTCTAATAATATTTCTAAAACAAAATTTACTTTAAGCACTTTATTTACAATTGCAACCAAAACCAATTTACCTAAGACAACCCCTCGTTTAATTACATCTTAATATTACTGCTAAGTAGAAGTTGAAACAGTCCATGTGAATACGAATTATTTTATTACTTCGATATAAGTTAGTAGACTTGCTAATTTTGTATCAAGTTGTTGGCACCGTTGCCGGGGACTGTTGATTAACTTCAACAAGGCAACAACGTTAATTTTAAGATTTCAGTCATTTTAAATTTTTTTGTATATTAAAAAAAATTTATTTGGTTGTTTATGGTACAGTGCAACTAAGGTATTCTTTTGTTGTTTATGTGAGGTAGAGTCCAACCTGAGGATTTGATGCACGATCCTGAGATCGAAAAGACCACAAGAGCTAATTGGAGAGCAGTTCAATGTGATAGAGACAACAACCAACCAAATCACAAAGCAAAATGAAAACCCAAAACCCAGAGTTGTGTATAACTTGAAGCATAAACCCAAAACCAAATACCACGGGATTCAACGGACTCTTCTAGTTAACTGTTTTGATTCTTTTATATAATCAACTCCAAGCATAAATATAGGAGCACATATGTAGCAGTAGTTCAACTTCAACAAAGTATAATACTAGGAGAAAATAATTGAAGTTTCTTCCACTAAAATAAGAAGCATTTGACTCATTAAACAAAGGAAGAGTAACGTGTGCTCAAACAAATGTTTGATAAAATAGACTTAGGCTAAGCCTTCTATTGAAATAACAAAATCAAACTCTTACATTTAGATTGACACAAGAAACATGAATTGACTTGCATTTTAATTCCTCTACACAAACACATCCAAATGAATTCCTATTCCAAACAGAAAGACAAGAAACATACACGAAATATAAATTCAAAACAGAACTACTTGCTGAGATAATAGGCTAGGAGTGCATAAACAGTCTGCACAACACTAAGTAGAGCAAGCAGTGCAGCAACAAAGTTGTAATCTTCTTTCAAAAATTTGATAAGCCGTTCTAGACAACATATGGAAAAATGCCACAATAATTTCAAGATCCTTAATATGAAAAACACATCAGAGTAGTTGTTCAAATCATCAACAAGTTGAACATAACTGGAATCAACTATCCCAGGATCAACTCCAAATGACATGGTACGAAAAAACTCTTTCAACTCCCCTTTACTCATCTTCGTATGATCCACAATGATTTCCTTTTCCTTAAGAAAAATTACATCAGCCGAACAACAAATTAACCCATGGAAGATCAACGCAGATGAAGTAAATTTGCCGCTGGGACTAGTGAGTCTCTGGGTTGAAGAGGAAGAACTTTTCCCGTTCTTTTTATGATGCTCCCAAACGATGACATTGCGCCACTTTGCTTTCGTTGTTTCTGTGATATGCAACTGTGCAATTTCGAGTTTCCCCTTTTCGAACTTAAAATTGAAGTCCAAACCTTTCACTTCCCTTACTGCCACATCCACTTGCTCAGTATTGAATATGATATTACAAAGCCTTACGAGTACACCACGAAAATAATTCCTTGTCAAATCAAAGCAAGAAATCCCTTCATCCCTATCCTTAAGAATTTTGAAACTTACACCTGCAGCCTGGAGACTCAAAGCACAACTCTTTAACTTTAGTTTCTTAGACTCAGTATTCACAATGCCATCTTCAATAAGTACATGATTATTGCCATCTCCTTCGGTTTCTCTCTCACCTATCCTCGTGTTAACAAAGAAGTGGACAAGATCAAGAATGTGAGGGGCATCGAGACACGGTAACTGAAGAGAAGAGTATCCTAAGACAGAGAGGGCAAGATCGTTAATTTTATTTGCCCTCGTCTCCTTCTTCAACTTCTCTATCCTCGTATGTTTCTCTTGACGAGAGGTAGATGCATCTTCCATGATCTGCTTTTGCTTTGCCCCATCAAGTTGGAGCTCATTTGGAAAAAGTGTTTGAAACAACTTATGAAGAACCAGAATGGGGATCTGGTTCTCCAACAACATTAGATCAGACAAAACATCCTCGTCTTTTAGGACTTCAGCTGCCGGACCAGATGGCCTTAAACGGCTACGAAGTTTAGAATCTAATCTCTCTGACTTTGATATGAGAAGCTCTAACAGAAAACATCCATCCAATAACATAATTTTAGCGAGTTCCTGTTGTTCGAATTTTAGCGAGGTCACATAACTTGCACGAACCTTTTCATCTAATTCCCAAACTGCTTCACTGCATTTCTTCAAGCTTTCACGTGCTGCACCTTCTCCTCTATGAATAAGAGACAACATGCAGCGTAATTTGACTTCTTCTATGAGCAGAAGGTCTTCTCTCCATCCCTTAAATCGTGGTCCGATTGACACCTTCCTTGGAATGTATGCATCCTCATTCCATTTTTTAAGTCCTTCTGGAACCACCGAAATACTACATGATTGAATATAATCATAGTCTACAGATTCTATCAATGTGTTGATAGAGTTTAGCCACTCAATTTTCTTTGTTGGATTGGCCATGGAATGTAATTCAACTATTTTTGCTATATCAAAGAGTTAGTTGTTGGCTTGTTAGTGAAGACCATATGATTATGGCCATTTATAAATGCAAATTTGAAGGAGAATTATTTCGTACCCAATAATAGGTTTGTTGGGTACCATATAATTTAAAATTGAAATTCACTTTGAAATAATTAAATATAAACAAAAGTATTTTTTTCTTCAAAAAGAAAATTATATTTTATTAAATGATTGGATCAGCATCATATGTTCCATAAAACTTGAATATGTAAATACTCTTTCTAGGGAAAGCGATTCTGGAATCGAAAGCCTTCACTTGCGCAACAGTTGTAATATCCAAGGTTGTTAAAATCGGGATTTTGCTTCAGGTCGAAAGAGAAGATCAAAATCGACAATCGTAAAATCGCAACCAAAATCGAAGGATTTTACTTGATTACTTTTGTAAAATCGATATAAGAAATTGTAAAATCGCAATCAAAATCGATGGATTTTACCAAAAATAAATAATACTAAATATATGTTATAAATGGTACATAGTCATAAATGACTTAGTTTATAAGAAATCGTAAAATCGCAATCAAAATCGATGGATTTTTGGCTTTTTTGGGATTTTACTTTGGATTTGAGTCGTTGAAGGTGAAAAAAGTCGTAAAATCCTGGATTTTAGGATTTAAGTCGGGATTTTAACAACAGTGGTAATATCAGGTCAAGATAAAAGCTTTTTTATTTTAATAGCTAATCTAATAAAAATTACTTTTACACATATATATATAGGTATGATACGGCTGTGGTCTATTGACAATGTTAGATATTTTACACCGAATGTTTATCAATAAATTTAACAAATTAAAACAATTACAACGAAAAAATTTCATTTTTCCTCAAAAATAAAACGAAAAAATTTCATTTATATATGTTGAGGCTTGCACTGAAATTAAAAATTATCTAAAATGGTCCATATTTGTAATTTGTTTTAAGAAACATAAAAAATTTCCAATTTCTAATTTCGTGAAGGATAAAGAAAAGTAAAAGACTAGTTTGATAAACTCCTATGGAAAAATCGCAGGAATTTTACTGCGGAACTTTCTATGGAATGGTTGCTTGAAGATTTTGCTTCCAGAATCGCTTATAAGAGTTTAGCTACTTGTGGAATTTGCTGCGGAAAGCTACCCCTTGTAAATTCGCAGGAAATTTCATAAAAGGTTTAAAACTCTGTCCTAACAAAATCAAATGTTTCCTTAGGGTCCGTTTGGTTCGAGAATTACGAGGGGAG
>Ga0315915_1002399_pt1 | contig 23614 bp, 11 predicted proteins | sample MpolbnodulesMG_FD_207738 | JGI IMG/M metagenome (GOLD analysis project Ga0315915, IMG submission 207738) | Medicago polymorpha root nodule microbial communities from Los Angeles, California, United States - branched nodules | ecosystem: Host-associated > Plants > Roots > Nodule | place: USA...
ATGCTCTAATTGCATGTCTTACTTGTTTGTGCTTATACACTTGGTGAATCTATTTGATGATAACTATTTTGGTAATAGTAATGAGGTGAGAATTGTATATGTATATACATACGATGTGATGATTTCTTTGATAATGATGATTGCTTGCTTATTACCTTGAAATGATGAATTGTATTTGTTGAGTTAAGTATGCTAAAAGAGGAATAAGGTGAGTAATCTTTTCATTGATTGATGTTGATAAATAATGAACTTATGTCGATGACTTCATCATTCTCAACATCCTCTTGTGTAGATACTAACCAATTGTAAGGTAGCTGGAATTTGGGCCCAATGCTGTTATTGTTGCTGCTTACTCCGACTTCCTCAATTTGTAATCTTGTTCCTCTTGTAACTGTACCTTTCCTCTTTAGCAATAGCCTACTCCAGTCTGACGCATCAATGTATTTCTTGGTTAGCATGCACAACCCCCACTCTCTTATAATCAAACCTTGGCGGACTTTAAATGTGATATGTGCTTCTGTTTTCACAAAGTGGCAGTGTTCCCGAGAGATATTAATTGTTCAAAGATATTTTCTGCCATCAACCATATTCCGTTCCAAATTAAGTGGCGCATCAAATCGTTCTTCTGTGTGTTCACTTTCAAAAGAAAGATAAAAAGGATATGGCAGTGGAAAAGGTTGTTGAGAACTTGCAGAATTTGGCATTGGGTATCTTACCTCAAATTGTACAGAAAAGTAAAAACCGACCAAATCAACATGCATATCAAAGTTCTTTATCCTTATTATTGAACCCCCATTATATTGGTATTCCAACCTCGTTGGAATGTTTGAGGAATGAGGATAAAAAGGAAGAACAATGTCAAAGCCACACCGAAAATGACGAGGTTCCTGTACCAGAAGAAAAATAAAAACTAGTAAACATATTTTAGATCTAAAGAGATGTGTGTGCAAGAGAAGAAAAATAAAAACACGATCTGCGTATTTCATCAAATATTTGACATCAATTGTGGAAAGTTTTGACTGCTAAGTAACTTGATAAATTATGATAAGTTGAATAAAGGGGAAGTCAATGTATATTTAAAATCGTGACATGATTAAAAGGTCAAGGTACTTTTTGAAAATACATTCTTACTAGTGAAGCACTCTCTAATGCATTGGATTTAAACATATCGGATTTTAGAGTCCCTTGACGGTACAAGTAACATGATTCGGGACTAACCACTCACTTGAATTCCAACAATCATCCCCTCAAGTGTGAATCTCTCGCATCACTTTACTTGCACCGCCTTTACTAATCAACGGAACTCATCACCTAACTAACCAGTCACACTTGAATTCCTATAGTATACCATCGGCAAACACACATATAATAGGAATAAAGTAGACAAACAAACTAGGGGAGAGAAAGAGGGAAATATAGGCAGAGTTCACGCCTTAAAATGTCTTTGTAGTCATCTATATTGAAGATATGGAGAGAATTTGGTCAAATTAAGACAGTCAAAAACATATAATCCTGATCTATGATCACGAGATCCAGATGTTGTTTCAAAATATCTTCCCGCTGAATCTGATGGACCACTTTGTATTGGGATCGAAGACAAACCTGCAAGCTTACGACAACGTGACAAGTTTAAATACGATAAGATTGTGAAGACGACTCACGGTGGAAGGAAGATTAATAAAGTTATTTCCCTGTAAATTTAGTCTCTCTAAACCCCTTAATTCTCCAATAGCATTAGGTACTGTAGAAATATTACAAAAGCTCAAGTCCAGATAAATCAAAGATTCCATAGCTGAATTGATATGCAGACAATTATATTTCAAGCATCCGCATAGATCCAAAGTTATAAGATTTGTGCAGTCTCTCAAACTTAAGACTCTAAGCTTTACAGGAGATCCATGAAATGAAGATAAAAAATATGTGCATTGATCAACATCAAGGTACTCAAGATTTAATGCTCCAGTTAAATCTGGAGTTCTTTCAAGTTTTGTGCAACCAGAGAGACGTAAAACTCTCAAAGACCATAACCGTGATATACTGCCAAAATCAAGGTCGACTAGACTACTACATTTCTGCAAACTCAAGAATACGAGTTCAGAAAGAAGTCCAATTGATGGATGCACTTGCAACAAGTTTATGCATCCGGTAAGATCTAGCCGCTCAAGGTTTAGGATTCCGTCAAAACATGGAGTCATCTTCAGATTTTTTGAGTTGCTCAGATGCATCCTTTTCAAACAGGGTAGACACTGCATGTGAAGCAAGAATTAGCCATCAAAATGTTAGTACCTTGAATTAAAACCTCAACTTGATCAATTTTTTGTGGTATACTTTTAAATTATAATAATAATAATGATATAATGCCTTATCTAAGCTTAATTGCATTATAATCGGTTGTAACTGGTACTTTTTCTTAAAGGAAACGATGGCACAATTTATTGCAAATTTAGAAAGAAAGAAAAAAATGTTGCCCTCTAATGCACATCAGTTATTCTTAAAACTTTCAAACATTTGTGGACATACTACAGTTGTATTTAATATAGTAATTTCATGATGTTAAAATATTGAACAACCATTAGAATATATATAATCTTGTTTTTATATCTAAAATCTATTAACCATTTACTAGATGGGAAAAAATTAAAAGAATACCAAAACACCTGGATTCCTTCCCATAATTGTTCGATGTTGCTGTCATGCATATTCAATTCAACAAGGTCGTATGGCTGAAAATTTGATGGTAAAGTGGAGAAAGGGTAACCATTCCATGAAAAGTAGTTTAGGAAATTTGAAAAAGATAAGGGTTTTCCAGAAGGACTGTATGCATCCAGATTTGGTTCTTTCAGAGTTTGATGAAGAATTTGTCTCTGCACAACAATGGCACCACCATCTCTATAAATTTTGCTAACATTTTCGATAAAACAACAAGCACCAAATTGATAATGATGTGAGATCCTGTCATACAAGACAGTTGCAAGAGTTGTCTTCCCTATGCCACCCATCCCCCATATTCCTAAAATTCGAAAACCATCCTCTACTGACTTTAAATTCAAAAGTCTTTCTAATGCTTCAACATGAGGTTGTATTCCAATAAGGTCATAAGCAAATCCTGAGAATTTATGACTCAATGCTTTTATTACAGCCTGGACAATTTTTTCAATCTCTTCAAACTCTGGCCTGAAAGATCAAAGGGGGAAAATAAGGTCACTAATTTATCGGCTATGAAAACAAGGGAAAAACATGTAGAAATATATGGCAAGATAATATGCATTAATGGATATAATTGTTGTTGATAAAAATGTGCAATTTGATTCCCAACAAAATATACAAATTGCTCAAACAAGCTTGATTTGAGAAATACTTTCTTGCACACAAAAAACTGAATTGGACACCCTCAACTGCAGTGTGAAAATTGTAAAACAACAAAGAGAGGAAGCTTACTTATTCCTAACATCCCAACCAGCAAGTCCAGCGAAACAGGTCAGAGCTTTCTTCCACCCATCAAACCTTTTTGGATCATGTTCAAGTTGGTCAGTGTGCACGTGTAAGGCATTCCAATACATTCCATTATGTTTCCGGACATGAGATGGATCAACATCATCAAAAACAGGAAAAACGGTTTGGTTCAGTTCCCTATGGCAATCAGCAATAGCAGCCATTTCATCCAGACACCAAGTAGATGCAACAAAACTTTTTAAGAAGACAACAATGAAAACCCGTGAATCTTTAATTGCCTGTAGAAGTTGGGGTGAAATGGATTTTCCTTTCTGAAGTTGTTTGTCATCTTTGAAAGCGAAAATACCTTTTCTAACAAGATGAGCGTAGAGATGATCAACACAAGTGTTGCGCGTGTCAAAACCTCTAAAACTGATGAACACGTCATATCTATATCTACTACAGCTTTGAATGTTATTAGAATCTTTGAAGAACTACGTCCCTTTGAAGAACTAGGACGTGTACCTCGTTCCTCCGACATATGCCCAATGCGTCGCTTAGGCATGCTGATAGTACCTAACTGTTATGATATATTAGAATGTCAAAATGCTTCTAAATAATTAAGATTAAGATACAACAAATGAAATTACGCGTAAATTACTCCCTTTGTCCTTAATTGTACGATCTTTTGGAGATTTGTCTGTCCCTAAGTATAATACCTTTTGGAAATTACTAGTTGCATTTACTACTCTTTCAAATATATCCCTCATTAATAGTACAAATTATTCTTGAAAGATGAAAAGTTAAATTGAATATATTTAGGGTTGGTTTGGCAAGACATGTTTTTTAGCTTATAGCTTATGTCTTATAAGCTCATGTGATTAAAAAAGACATGTTTGCTAACTGTCACTTTCTCACGAACTTATAGTTTATTTTCGCTAGCTTATAATGTTTTTTGATAAGGTAATTCAAGTAGTTTATAACATAAAGCATATAGCTTATCATTTTTTATCTCAATTTTACTCTTGCCGTCTTAATTGAAAATATTAAATATTAATTAAATATATCTTTTTTTTTGTCTTTTCATATTTATAAGTCAGTTCAACCGCTAATTTTATCAAATACTACAAATTCAATGAGCTACCTTATTCGCGATCAACAATAAGCTAGCTTATTAAGTATAAGGTAATTTAATAATAGTTACACACAAAACATACTCATTAATTACACTATCAACTTTCCTTAATATGAGTAAAATATGTCATAGGATCTCATAATAGGAACGAGGGAAGTTATTTGAACATTTAAAATTGACAACGTATTTAAATCTGTATAAAAATATATCATCATTTGTAACTATTGATTTGCTACAAACAAAACGATATCAACATGTTTTGTTGTCCAAAAACGTTGATGATTTGTAACTGTATCTTGATTTCTTACCTAAAAATTGACTGACACAAGACTATCTCCTCTTAAGTCCTTCAAGTATAAAACTTGACTACACTATAACTCAAAGATTGGTGATTGTTAGTTGCTACTCCTACTACTTTAAATAGAAGAAAGAAGACAGGAACAAGCAAAAATGGATTTTGGGACTTTCCTTCTACGGTGCTTTACTTGTTAATAGTTGTAAATTGTTACTCCTACTACTTGACTAAGACTTTTTTTTTTTCTTTTCGTCTTTTTGACCAAATGTTTTCTTTGTCTGATAGTACATAGAGAAAGGGAAAAAAGCATATGTTTGTTTTTGTTCCCAAATGTATTTGACCAACAAAATACGAATTTATGGTCTTTTTTATTTTGATTTTAATTTGTACTAACAACATCAATAAAAAATGAAATTTAATTTCTACCAAAAAAATTGAAAGCGCGGGTAAGATTCTTTTTTGAATAACGGGTATAATTCTTGTGTCTACATATTGAAGATAGGTGAGAAAGTCATTTGCTACCTTCTAGTATATGTGGATGATATCTTGATGATGAGTTCTAGCAAGGATGAGAGCGGAAAGCTCAAAGGAAAGTTAAATGGTGAATTTGAGATGAAGGATCTTGGTCCAACAAAAAGGGTTCTAGGAATTGATATCGTTAGAAATTGTGAAAGAGGTAAACTATTCTTGTCTCAATCAAGTTACTTGAAGAAAGTGGTGGAGTGGTTTAGAATGACTAACTCTAAAACTGTCGATTAAGCAATGTCTTCATTCTGAAGATGAGAAGATGATGGAGAGTACCCCCTATGCAAGTAGGGTTGGAAGCATCGTGTGTTTTGTAGTGGACTGGACTTGACTTATGTGATTAGCATAATGAGTCGGTTTATGGCAAATCCGACTATTGTTCATTGGCAAGTTTGAAGTGGGTGTTGAGATACTTAAATGGATCTTTGAAAGACAGTTTGAAGTAGACAATAGCATCTCAAGAGGAATACACTTTGGAGGGGTATGTAGATGTCGACTTCGTCGACATAAGATAATCTTTATCGGGTTTGTGTTTACTCTTTTTGGCATGGCTATTAGTCGGAAGGCAAACTAACAATTTGTGTTGGCTTTATCTACCATCCAAGCGGAGTACATTGCCCTTGTTGAAGGGGTGAAAGAAGCCATGTGGTTGTAAAAGTTGATTGGTGAGTTAGGAATTACTCAAGTATGTGTGAAGACACATTATGATAGTCAAAGTGTCATCTATTTGGTAAATCATCAAGTGTATCATAAAAGGACAAAACACATTGACATTTGTTTGCATTTTGTTTGAGATACGGTTGAATCGAAAGAGATTGTGGTTGATAAGTTGCTTCGGAGAAAATCTAGAGGATGTGTTCACCAAGTCATTGTCAATATCAAGGTTCAAGCATTCCTTGGACTTGGTCAAATTTATTGAAGAGTACTATGTAAGAGATCCAAATCATGGCGCGATCCAGAGAAATCATGATGTGATTTTGCCTAGGTATGAATACTATATAAACCTTTTATTCTTCAATTTGTTGAGAAGTTTCAAGAGAGAGAATCTTGGTAACCAAAGGAGATAACTTTTAAGGTAAAAAGGCTAAGGTGGAGTGTCTTTGGGAGAGATTCTTGTGTTAGCAAACACTTATCAAACACCTTGGGTAGTGAGATCTCACTAGAGAAAGCATCAAAATGTTTTCTCTCTTGTTTTCTCTTAGGATTTATTGTGGGTATGAGCTTCTTGAAAAAATGGACAGAAATTACGGTTTGTTCTTTGTGAGTTTGAGATTTAATTTCTTGTAACCTCTTTGTAACACTCATTTCATAGTGGGTTAGAGAGTTGTTCTCTCCACCAGATGTAGGATAAATTTGTCTGAACTTGGTAGACAAATATTTGTGTGTTGGTTTTATCTTCTCCCTTATCTTTTTTGTTTTTATTATGCCTGTGATGTTGCTTCACGCTTAGATCTAGCTCTGTTTGTTGTTGTTGCTTGAAGCTACTTTAATTTTTTTATCACTTCTTCCTTTACTCCACATATCTAAGTTTATTTGTATGATTTCAATTCTCAAGTTCATAACATGACCCAATGCTTTTAGTGCATCCTAGACGATTTTATTAATCTCTACATACTATGGCCTAAAAGAGTGGGGAGAATAAGATCACTAATTTATCAGTTAAGATAATATGCATTGATACATATAACCATTGTTGATGAAAATGTGCAACTTGTTTCCCAGCAAAAGTGACGCAGTACGGAAGCAAGGGTTAGCAAGCGCTAAACCTAAAAGAAAACAGACAGGTTGCAAGCGACAAACCTATCAAATAAGGGTTTCCGGAATCCACCAGAATTGAGAGAAAATCTCGAATAATATTATTGAATGAATAAGTGTATCTTAGGCTGCATAATGTTCTGTTTAAATAGCAAAAGAAATAACAAACCCGTGGGCTGAAATAAAAAGAAACAAAATAATAAAAGAAAGTTCTAGAAATTGCTAAAATATTAAAAGGCGGTTTCGGGCCTTCATATGACCTCGAATGACTAAAATAACCCCCTCGTGAGTTCCGGGGCTTTCCGAAAAGGTATAATTCTGACCAAATTGACACCGAATGCAAAACCTGCACCTTTTCGACTGAATCTTTCTTGCGCACCACTTCTTCCTCGATTCGTGCTGCTAGCTTGTCTATATCGTAAAGATATAACTTTCTCAAACTAGCTTGATTTGTGAAATATTCACAAAAACTCAATTGAATACCCCAACTGCTTTGTGAAAACTGTAAAGATATACTTAGTTATTCCTGACATCTGATTAGTTATTAGTTGTGATTTGTTTATGATCATTAAATAAAGTGATCATTCACTCATTTGTAATCAACTTCTTCATATTATCAATTCCAAAATCAACCTTATCATGCTTCTCAACCAAATGAAAATGCATCTAAACAATTAACATAAAATAAAAATGAAACTATGTGTAAATTACTAGTATTTGATTTTATATTGGAAGGTGTATCTTCCTCAAACATAGGAAGAAGCGCCAATACAAAAACAAAAATGAAGTTGGGTTTCAATTCACTGCACAGTACGGAGATTCTATCAAGTGCATAATTTTAACTTCTCAATGTTCTTTATTTTTATTTGATTTGAAGGCAGCTAAATTTCACATAAATTATTAAGAGTATTATTATTTGAATAATTAAAAATTTACAACTTTGTCTAATGCCGTATAAAAATATATCACTTATACTTGATGCGACTTTAAAAAATCAAAGAGTATATGCACCGTAAACATATATGGTGTTTTTTGAAAGAGAAAATATATATATATATATATATATATATATATATATATATACACACACACAATGTTGAACAATTAAAAAATTGTCAAAAAAATATTATTGATCAAAAAATTAGAAATGTGTTCTTCAAAAGAAAAAAGTCACAATATGTCTTTGGAATAAAATATTCCAAAGCCAAACATTAACAATCAAATAGATATAAGGTCATTTGATAATGACATCAACAGCAAGTATATGCCTAATTGTATTAAGTGTTAAATTTGAGTAAACCATCAAATTGGTCTCTATCTTTGTACCAAATTTTCAATTTGGTCTCTGACTCTATTAATAACTTAAAATAGTCTTTGTCTTTGTCAAATGTTTCTCAAATTGGTCTCTGACTCTATTAGTTGTTTTACATTTTAAGTCATTAACGTTTCAAATAAGATCCAAAAGGCATTATGTTGTTAACCACTAAATAATATCCAAAAGACATTGAGTCATTAACACTCAATATACAAAACAATTAATAGAGTCAGGGATCAATTTGAAAAACATTTGACCAAGACATGGACTATTTTGAGTTATTAATAAAGTCAGAGACCAAATTAAAAATTTGATACAAAGAGATAAACCAATTTAATTGTTTACTCTACTAAATTTATATTGCCTACTCGTTGGGATTTCCCTTTTATCCTAGCTAGCTATTTTAAGAAAAATATTTGTTTAAACACATTGTTTGCGCAAACATACCAAACAATACTTCCTCTTTTTTATTGATTTCTTTCTTGGTGTGGTTAATAATTTATCATATATTCTTTTGATGCACAATAAATTAAATATAATGCTTCATGCACTAAGCAAAAGTACATAATGCCAGACTAACTAGTGGTTCATGACTGCATCAATTTTTGCTTGGCATGAAACTAGACCAAGACAAAGGATAAAAATGGATTTTGATTATAATAGTAAGAGTGAAAGTGGAAGAAAAAACAATAAGCTATAAGCTTAAACGGTACTTGAAATAGCGTCTAAAAAATAAACTATAAGTTTGTGAAATACGCTATAAGCTCCTGACAAGATGACGTTTATCAAATAAATCTTTTTTAAACATACAAACTTATAAGTTATCATTATAAACTATAAACTATTTTGTTGACCTTATCAAACAGACCCCAGAGACTTACTTTTTAATATCCTAAAAGATATTCAATAATCGTTAACATTTTTCTTTCTTACCACCTTAACAATGTATGATAAATGGTTTCTTACTTCTTCAAATTTTGTTAGAGTGCATGTCACACTATGCAGCAATGCTCTTATTTTAATTTATTCTTTGTTTTTTTTAAATTGACTATCTAAAGTTTTCTGATAAAAACACAGAATTGTTTAGTTTCTTTAAGAGCTGAATCGTAGAATTAGTCATTTATTATATGAGTTTTACTATATCTTTAAGATTTTAAAAAAGTTGAAAGAATATCATGTCATATATCCTATATTAATAATTGAATCACACTTAAAAACATTTTATAACTTATTTAATTCTTTAAAGAAAAACAATGTATAACCACAAGTATAATTTTTATTGTTACTAATATTTTTTTTAACTCTTACTTTTTTATTGAATTAAATCAATATAACTTTACACTTTAAAAATATTTATATCCACATAAAGTGATATGTTCTACAATGATTTCATCCTATAATAAAGAGAGGGTTATTAACAATTCTCATTAAACAATCCACATATCAATTTGTTTTCTCTATGTGACTTTTTTAAGAAAAAACAAAAATCATGTGATTTTTTACAATTGGACCCTAGCATTTTTGGGTAACCGAGACAATCCATTCAAAATTGCAATGTAAAGGAATCTTTTTTTTATTTGTTTATTACTGAATATTCACAAACCAATAAATAAATAAAAAGTTATACAATATAGTTCATATCTCATTAAGCTACCTGACCAAAAAAAAAATTTATATTAAATTTTTATTTTATTTTTCTGTCAAAAATCTATAAAGTCATCGATTTTTACTTACTAAAAGTACGCTCATTTTTTTTAACAAAACATAAATTAAATTTATACGATATACTCCTGCTCAACTAGTTTAATAATGTAAACCAAAGTTCAATTAATACAAACAAAATACCGGGCAAGAACCGGATCGAACATAACCCGATTCGACCCATATAAGAAAAACATTTATTTTACATTAAAAACTTTATCACAACAACCAAAAACATCGATAACACAAACTCGTGTCTTCAGTTCAGTGTGTGGCATCTCAAACCTCTTCAGTTTGTCTTCAATGGCTTCACTTATTAACATGCTTTCAGTTTCACCAACAATATTGTCACCCTCAATTACAAGAACTTCTTCACTTCAAACACGACCAAATTTGTCACCTTTCTCTGTTTCCTTTAATAGTAAGTTGACTTTAAAAAAAGCACTTTTTTGTTACTTATAGAGTGAGCTTTTGTGTATATAGAATACCCTTTTGAAAGTACTTTTCAATTATCATGTCAAATGTGGTTTTAACCAACCATGCATCTTTGTAGTTTTTTAGCTACCAACATAGTTAAAGTTAATGTTTTTATGTTTTTTTCTATGTTTTTGTGTAAATGAAATTGTTGGTGTTTATGTTGGCATTGCAGAGAGAAGATTGACTATTAGAGCAGCTGAAACTGATGCAAATGAAGGTTTTTTTTTTGGTTATGTTTTGTGGTTTTATACTGTTGTTCATTTTTCATTATGTTTTGTGTTTTACAGTTAGAAGTTTTGTTTTTTGGTTGTTTCAGCAGTTAAATCTGAGGCACCGGATAAGGCGCCGGCGAAAAATGGATCAAGCTTCAATCAGCTTCTTGGTATTAAAGGAGCTGCCCAAGAATCAGTGAGTGAACTTCAGCTTTATTGCTTTTTGTTTCGGTTCTCTGATTTGGATTTGAAAGTTTCACTTCAATTTTCGTTATGGATGGATGTTTGAAATGATCACAATTAGACTTTGACCCTGTTTGGATAAACAACTTAATTAAGCACTTATAGTATAAGTGTTTATGTATAAGTTATTTCTATAACAAAAGATAATTATTTTAAACTATTTTCATATAAGCTATAAGTTGTTTTCATAAGTTATCCTAGAAAGCTTATTAAAGTAAGCTGAGTATAATTTCTATATGACATATCTGATACCATCTTGGAATTTGTAATTGGGTCTAACAGAACCCCACAAAATTGGCTTGTGAGATGAGGACTGGCCCCACTTATAAACACTTGTTTAGGCTATATCACTTCCAATGTGAGACTCTTGACAGCACACATAATTTTTACCAATCACGTATCGCAAGGTCAATACTCGTCTAGTTTGTTAACTTAGAGGCATAATCTAACTAAACATGAAAACTAAATAGATACTGATCATTTCTAGCTTGTTGGTCATCTCTTTAAATACATTCCTTGAGAACCAGCAGGAAGATTACTCAATATGATAAGGCTTGAGTCGATTTTATCTAGAATGAAATGCCTATCAATCTCAACATGCTTTATCCTATCACAATGAATATGATTCTTAATTTTTCTAACTGTTGCCATGTTATCCATGAATAGAACACCTTCATTGAGCAGATCTAATCATATTAATGCCTAAAATAGATTCATTTTGTATAATACTATTCGATAGGGTCTCATTCGAAAGTGCTAGTCAACACTTAGCACAAATTTTGCCTCTCGATTAATCTGGCAAGTGGCAACCACAATTTGCTTTTCTATTCTCCTACTACGACGAAAGGATTCTTAACTCTCCCAATTGTTCCCATGTTATCGTAGAAGATCATCATTGACAATTCAACATTGAAGTCCAACTGCGGAAGGACATAAACCTGCCACTGCACCACTCTTGCAAACCATGGTTTGTTTTTTGATTCTACTTAAGTTTCCTCACACAAAACCAGCCGAATCTGCACCTGAGTACACTTTTGATCCTTTATAATTTCCCGTTTTGAAAAATAACCCCATCCAGAGGTTACCCAGTGATGCCTCAAGATTTTGTACCCTGCGTCTAAACGCCCCTCATTTGATTTGATTATGAATTGAGTCACAACGCTGACTGGAAAATTGATATTCGGAGTTCAGACAGGTTTGAATTAGCTGAATCAACTTCCCCACAAACCTCTGATTTCACCCAGTTTCGAAGGGGATCCTTTTAGTTTGAAACCAAGTTTTGCAGGTTTACACCCCCAAAATACTTGTGGTGAGTGGTCTTAGCAGGTCTAATCTGTATTTCTTTTGAGGAACAGAGATGCCGAGCCACTTTCATACACCATGCATGGTACAAATTCTTGAGTTAACTCATAGTTTCATACGAGTTTGAGTCTACATTTCAAAATCAAGTAACCTTACTCTCACAGGTGGATTGAACAAGTCTACAGCGTAATCGTCATTTCCCCCAACATTCCTAAAATGACAATGGTTCAGTGTTCTTATAAAACCCAGAAGGCAACAGTTGGATGATAAGGCTTAGTAGTAGACGACATCAACTTCATTGTTGTAGCACTCGACTCCACAGATGCATCTAACATGCCAATTTAAACCCATCGACAAAGTAATGGAATGATATTTTAGTGGGTCTCAATCCCATAGCTCCAAGCATAAACGAAGCCAAAATTAGAAAACACGAATACACTCATCATTGCAACTTTGCAAGGTACCCAACAAGTCAACGACGTAAGTGAATCTAACTCTGATGGGTTGACTTGACTGTGAGGTAAAATCCAGAAAAGAAACACAGTATTCGCAAAATAATTTGCACTGTTAATTTAGGTCTATAGATGTCCAATCCCTGGCATAAGATGATGTTAATTTAGGTCTAAAGCCCATATTCAAGTTGGTAAAAGAACTAGCTTTTAGTGTAGAGTTAGCTCTGCACACCCTCTCATGCCCAAATTAGACTTCTAGAGTGTGGACATATACAGCATCCAATAACAAATCTAGGGTAGGTTTTGATGCTTAGGATGTGGACTGTAGACCTAACTCAACAAGCTGAAACCTACCTTGCTCTACTGCTGAATCCAACTCCGATGACGGTAACTGGGCCAGTACCATAGTTCTCCCTGTTAGATAATAAAGTAGGGAAATGCTAAAGAGTGCCCTTAGGGCAATATTGTGTTGGAAAGTGGTGAAAAATGATGAATTCAACTTTTTAAAAGTTTTAAAATTGTAGTTTCCAATGTAAAACTACTATTTTTGGTTTCCTTAAAATATTGTTAGCAAGACCCAATAAAGTATGGGGCCTTTGTATTAGTAAGTTAGAGTCCATTAGGTTTTATTATATATTCTCTTATAACCTTTTGTAATGTTATGCTATTGTTATTCTATAAAACCCTAGCCATTTTTGTTGTTCCTATTCTCTCTTTCTCTCTTTCTCTATTTCGTATCTATATTGTTAACACTCCCCACTTCAGTAATTTTGAACATTGTAATATCTCATTTTGTCCATCAATTTTGAACTTGTTATGTGCTTTGGTTTGGCCTGGTGTGGTCACCAAGTCTTGTGTTAGTTAACTCTTGTGGTCAAGAACCAAGGGTCGAAAGTCCAAACAATGCTAAGCTGATCACGCTATGTCTGTGTTAGGACCCAACTTATAGAGATAGAACTAGGGATGATATTGATAATCCCGTTACCATGAGTATATATGTAAACTAGCCAAGGTGCCATTCCACCACCACCACCACTAGGAATTCATGTCTTTTGCAATTCATCAATGTCTATTAATTTGTTCTTATTTTCATATACATCGTTGAGAGTTTAATTTAGAATTTTGAGACACAGTAACTCAGAAAGTATAAATTTGGTTTTTAGATACAACTGTATGTCCTTTTCATACAAAAGTTACAACTCCAACTTTATTGCATAGAAAAGTAATATTATGATAAGATTTCGGGTTTTGAAAAATATCTGTATTTGATAATTTATTGTGTAATGTATTGTGCAGAATATATGGAAGATTCGTCTTCAACTTACAAAGCCTGTAACATGGCCTCCGTTAGTTTGGGGAGTAGTTTGTGGTGCTGCTGCTTCTGGTACTACATTTTTGCATAAAATGTGACACACATGCTCATAAAATGTTTAGTCCTGTGATTTACTATGGAAATTGTTTAGGAACATTAATTTCAATGCTACATCTTCATGGTATAGATTCATATGTGAATGCGATTTGTCACAACTTCACAATGTTAACTGAATAAACTTTGCCCTCTAATAAGGAAATTTCCATTGGAACGTTGAGGATGTTGCTAAATCAATTTTGTGCATGATGATGTCTGGCCCATTCCTGACAGGATATACACAGGTAATTTTTTTTCTCCTTGATATAAAGTTTTACCAACTCCTATTGAATGGGAGTATAAAACTGACAAAACATTGAATTGTTGTGCTGTTAATTTTGTTAGACCCTGAATGATTGGTATGACCGAGAAATTGATGCAATAAACGAACCTTATAGACCAATTCCGTCTGGTGCAATATCCGAGAATGAGGTATCTTGTACACCTGAGACTTACATGTCTTTTCCTTTTGTTAGTTGTTTATTTGTTCATCTTTTCTCTCAAAATTCTGCAGGTAATCACTCAAATATGGGTGCTATTACTAGGAGGTCTTACCACGGCCGGTATATTGGATATATGGGTGGGTACTCACTAAACAATTACAGGCTCCATCTCTTCTGAATGCATATTTTCAGAAGCTTGGTTGCTCAAAGTTTCTCCTTTTCCTTTACAGGCAGGGCATGATTTCCCTATACTTTTTTACCTTGCATTGGGTGGATCCTTGCTGTCGTATATATATTCTGCACCTCCTTTAAAGGTAGTTATGTTAAAAATTTCTACATTTTTTTTTTCTTTATCTTTTGCCTTTGATGGTCATTTGATTAAGTTGTACATTTTTTCTAGTTAAAACAAAATGGATGGATTGGAAACTTTGCCCTTGGAGCAAGTTACATTAGTCTGCCATGGTGTGGTACCTTCTCTTTTGATAAGTCGTTGCTATATGTTTAAACTGTTATTATCCTTGTTATGTTCATTTACTTTTTGTTAATTCATTGATTTCGTTTTCAATTAGGTGGGCTGGTCAGGCTTTGTTTGGGACTCTTTCGCCAGACATTATTGTTCTCACACTCCTATACAGCATAGCCGGAGTATGTACTATATTCTTCATGACATTTTGTTGGATATGATAATATATTAATATGGCTGTGTTTAGATAAGTAGCTTAGTAAAGCTCTTATAGCATACAAGCTTATCATATAAGTGTTGTATAAATTATTTCTATAACAAAATATGAAATAAAGTCAATTTTTTTCTATATAAGATATAATTTGTTTTTATTAGCTATCCTAATTAGCTTATGGAAATAAGTTGAATGCAGTTTACGAACATGTCATGAGTTGTTTTCTTAAACTCTCCCAAACAGTCTCACAAGTTCTTATGCCGGTAGATAAGTTCAAATAAGTCAATCCAAACAGACCCTATGTCAAACTTACCTTCTACGTCAATAACATTGTTCCTAATTTTCTGTTTTACATTGCAGTTAGGAATTGCCATTGTAAATGACTTCAAAAGTGTTGAAGGGGATAGAGCTCTAGGGCTTCAGGTCTTTATTACTCTATTCTTTGCATCCAGTAACTCTAATCTGAACTATTTCGTTCATTCAAGTAGCTGCTACTAACTTTTCCTTTGACAATCTTGTTTGATTAGTCTCTTCCTGTTGCTTTTGGTTCTGAAACTGCAAAATGGATATGTGTTGGCGCTATCGACATTACACAATTATCTGTCGCTGGTACATTTTGATCCCTCAAATATACGCTAATAAATTATAATTACTCTCTATTCTATTATGCTTTGCCTGTTTTGCATGGTATTACAACAAACAACAAGGCTGGAAACTTTTCACCGTATTAACTTCTTTTTTTACCAAGTCACCGTATTAACATTAACTTGTTTAATATGGAGATCAACTTTTTTAGGAGAAGTTGCAAAAGTTTGTTTTTCTTTTCTTTTATACATTTAAGGACACAAGAGCTAAGGGAAAAGCAAGCTACTCAATGAATAAATGCTTTTAATATGAAAATATAAATGTTGTGATTGCAACAGGTGAAATATCAATCTTCATATCTTTTCAAAAGCTTGTAACAAACAGCTGCTACTAGAACTTCATCTAAAATTTGTAATCGTTAGAATTAGAACTGTCTTGATCATTTCGGTGATTTTATATATGGTTGCAGGATATCTGCTTGGGGCTGGTAAACCGTATTACGCATTAGCTTTACTTGCCTTAATAGCTCCACAAGTCTTTTTTCAGGTAAAATACACAATTACACTCACAATGATAAGAAATAATTTACATTATGTGACATAGCGAAAGACACGTTAGACTGCTTTTATGTATTGTGGCATCATCTATTCCTTCTTTTCATCTTTTGCCTTGCAGTTCAAGTATTTTCTCAAGGACCCTGTGAAATATGATGTTAAATATCAGGTATATGATGATAACCTCTAAAACTTCTTCATCTAATCTAAGCTTTATATATCAGTGCAACAAACTTAGTATGTTACATGACATCTTTTTTGAACAAATTTTCTTATGTTGCCAGGCTAGTGCACAACCATTTTTGGTTCTTGGTCTGTTGGTTACTGCTCTCGCAACAAGCCACTGACAAAAAGATGTGAAGTGAGTCATCCAGTTAGAAAGAATTTAACGAATTAGCGGCTTTTGCTAGTTATCTCCACTGAATATGCATGCCATGATTTTTGTTACCTACATTAAAGATGTGTGCCATAGTTATTGTTTGTCACCCTGCATACCGGGTTATCTATTTCTTTTTTTGTTCAATCTTCTCTTACCCGCTTAGGTTTTTGACAATTTCTAAGTTTATGTTGAGAAGAAGTTTCTTTTTAGGAAACATTAAAAGAGACCAATTGTACAAAATGTATTGTAGACATATCACATATACAAATACAATTCCCTTTCATGGTTTAATAAGTATAATCTTGAGTCCCTTTTATGGTTTATAGATATATTTACTTAGTCCCGAGGTTTTTGTATGCCAAAGGAAAGGTTATTATATCTTTAACTATTGATTATATTCCCTCTGCCTCATCCATTATACCGTTGTACTTGTTCATGCATTCACCATATGTAGTATTCATTCATCAATCACATTAATGATTTATCCTACACTATAGAAACACAACACAAAACACAACTTGATTGTATGACATATTGCATCCTGTGTTCAAATTCTCATACACTTTCATGAAAAAGTTGAAGAAAACTAAAATGCTTGAATATAAGAAAACATCATTATATAGGTCAAGGAGAAGGCTTTGTCCTCGTGAGCATAACTCAGTTGGTATGGACAATGCATAATATATGCAAGGTCGGGGGTTCAAACCCCGGCCACCACCAAAAGGAGAAGGACCTGCTCGGTACTAAGAACTAACAAACAACATCATCAAAAGACTAGTACTTCTACAGCTTCAACTGAACAAACAAGTAGAATAGAAAAGAGAAAAGACTTGAGCTAAGAACGTGTATGTTTTTTCAGCCATTCCTAAACATCGATTCATCAATGTTTGAGGGCATTTCTTGATACCCTTCTCTCCCCATCTGCTCCTTTCTTGTCTGTCCTCATGCAAGAGCTCAATAGTGTCATCAACGAGACCAAAATTTTATCGCACTGACGATGCCTTTAAACTATTGCATGAGATGTTTACAAATCCAATGAACTTAAATCTCATAACAGTATCATATATGAATTATCCTTTCAATTGTTTTTTCTTTTTAATAAGCCCTTTAAATCCTTCCGTCTTTTTCAGTTTTTGTTCAACAATTGTTTACTGCATACCACTACTTTAATGCCAAATCCATACTATTATAGGTACTAAAAGTTTAATTTCATGATTAATACAAGATGACTCCTAAAACATAAGAATCCTTATATTGTGGACCAATTTGGCTCTGCATACTATTATAGGAAGGAAGAATGACAAATCACGATTAATTATGGACCAATTCGGCTCTGCATTATTGTGTCATTCTTAGTGAAGTACTAGTTAGTAGTTAGTACAATTAATACAAGATGACTCCTAAAACATATCCTACTCCTTATATTCTTGCCTATTTAAATAAACATTACCTTCTGAAATTCTATCAGTATTTTTATTTATTTTTTTACTTGAAGTTGAAGGTTTATCTAAATCATCTACTGACATCAAAATCCAGCATTTTAGAGCAAGGAAAGGTGGCTAACTATGTACAACTAATCTTTTTTAAATAATGATAAAAATTAAAATTAAATACTGGACAGATTTCCATATACACAATTTTTTTTCTTAAAAGGAAACCTTGACTTAATGAATCCAAAACAATGAGTTAAGATGATATTGATGTCTATAGTAGTAAAGAAAATAATGTAGGAAGGCATGGGATCATAGATTCATAGTAGTGTTTGTCTCAAAATTTAATGTGATGACATGTATGACCCTGATTCTAATTCATGATTCATAGTAGTGTTTGTCTCAAAAGTCTGTGCCAAATGTTCTGGCATTAATGTAAGCATTTGAGAATTACAGTTTTTAATTTTTTTTTCCCTGCAGGACAATGCTTTAAAATATAAATTTTGGTTCGGTTAGTAAGTTACGAAACGGTTAACCGAACCATAACTTTGGTTCAGTTCAGTTCATTTCAAATCTTAAATGGTTTGGTTCGGAATAACCGAACCATTTCAACACTTCAGTTCGGTTAATATGATTAACCGAACCATGCCCACCCCCAGTAATAATAGTAATCATTTTCTCTTAAATAAAAGAATATATCTCTGCATCTTGATGGAAAAAAATCCTACTCAATGCTCCACAATTTTTTTTAACAAAAATGATTTCATTTAAACACTACTCGAACCAGTTGCAATATAAAGAGGAATTTATTCAATCTAAACATAATCAATTGAAACTAAATTAAACTTAGCAAGAGAATAAACAACAATTTTACCCGCTCTTTTCACATGAGAAACTAAAAACGAAGTGAACAATTTTACCCGGAGGCTATTGTGAAGAATCCTCCAAGCAAAGTGAACATGCTTAATTAAGAACTATACTTATGTTGAACAATTTCAACCACAAATGAGATGCATTATGATGGAAACAACAAAAAAAAACAAATTTTTATATATGAAAGTTATCAATTGTTTGCAAGACCTAAAATATAATATGTCCATTTTTTCCGGTATAATTTTGCTTTATCTTGTTCGTAGTAATTCAAAGAGTAGTGATATTTGAACAACCATTTGATATAACTTTTGGTGACAGCTTCTTTTTTTCTCTTTTTTTATTGGTTAAAAACAATGGAGAGGGAAGAAGGAAGAAAGAGAATAAAAGGATAATGTGAGTATGAGAGAGAAAATTGTAAAAAAATTGTTACAAAGTAATTGTACAAATATCATTTGTCTAATTCAAAATACTCTTGCTGTTTAATTAACACCCATCATTTTGACAAACTGAGAATCTATACAATGACTAATATTGGCTATGGCTATCTTCCAAAAAAAACCTCATTTCGAATGAGGGTCTCATGATGAATCAGCAAAATGTAGCCGTTGTTCGTGAAGTTAGAAAAATATGACGTTGCCAACAAGAAAACTTCTTCTCATGCTATACTATCCTATCCTATGAGCCTATGAATTGCATATCATATCCCTATTGTGATTCATGATGGGCACAGTACAAAGACCAGACGCTTTTGTGGCAACCCCGTTAATAAAGCCACTTTTTTGAAATTTGAGTTTTTAGATCATCCACGACGGAGACCCTCACATTTGAAGTCTTAAACCGCTTCAACATGGACACATCATTTATTTTTTAATTTTTAATATAGTATTTAACAGGTACTTAACCACTCCAATAAAAATTCTCTATCAAAATGTCTAAATGGATTCCACCAATAACTATTTATTAATGAAAAGCAACAAAAACAACTCAAATAATGATTATCTTATTGAAAAGTCGTGTGAGGTCCACTTAAGATTGGGTGTATTAAGTGAGACCCTGGATCTTAAAAGACCCCCAATTTTTTCTCCCAATGAAGGTACCTAATAAATGGTAAAGACTCTACCAATATGGTTACTCTTATCTAAAAATTGCTTACTTTTCATCATTTTCAACTTCAAACTTTGATGGATACAAGACTACAAGTTAGCATCACCTCATTTGATTTCTTGAGAGTCTAACGGTAAGAAAAGATGCCGATCAATGGTTTCAAAATAGGAAAAAAAAAGATCAAATTTTTGAGAATTAGTTAGTTCTGGGAGGATTAAATACGATTCTAAAAATTTAATACGTATTAATTTTGAAAAGTCAGCTTTCAATTAGAATACCAATGGAGATTAATCAAGTCTAAGAGAGGTTGGATTCTCATTTCTCATAACTTGACAAATCACGATTTAAACACATAATAATGAGAGAAACATACGCATTTAGGGTCAAATACGTCTCAGATAGAATTAGTTAAAGTGGAAGGAATTTATAGAAGAAAAAAAATCACATTATGTATATAAATTATGTATTGAGAAATTTTATATACTAGTACATAATCGTGTTTGGATTTATTTTTCGGAGAATAACAATATGATTCTCAAAATCCCAAGAAATAAAAATGATTCTCAAAAATTAAAATTGATTTTTAGAATATGATATGTTTAAAAGTTCTTCATTAGATTGATTATAAATCATGTAGATCAAATACCTTTGTCCGTAGTCCAGGCCCCAAAAAACTAGGCTGAATTTCTTTGGACCAGATACACTATTCACACCATCTTCATACGTGGAGGGAGGTATGCTTGCATCAACACGAAGCTATGATTCAAACACCGAATCGTAATACATCTCAAATAGAATTAGTCAAAGTGGAAGGAATTTATAGAGAAAAAAAATCACATTACGTATATAAATTATATTGAGAATTTTTATATACTAGTACATAATCGTGTTTGGATTTATTTTTGGGAGAATAACAATATGATTCTAAAAACCCAAGAAATAAAAATGATTCTCAACAATTAAAATTGATTTTTAGAATATGATATGTTTAAAAGTTCTTCATTAGATTGATTATAAATCATGTAGATCAAATACCTTTGTCCGTAGTCCAGGCCCCAAAAAACTAGGCTGAATTTCTTTGGAACGGATACACTATTCACACCATCTTCATATGTGGAGGGAGGTATGCTTGCATCAACACGAAGCTATGATTCAAACACCGAATTGTAATACATCTCAGATAAAATTAGTCAAAGTGAAAGGAATTTATAGAAGAAAAAAAATCACATTACGTATATAAATTATTGAGAATTTTTATATACTAGTACATAATCGTGTTTGGATTTATTTTTGGGAGAATAACAATATGATTCTCAAAAACCCAAGAAATAAAAATGATTCTCAACAATTAAAATTGATTTTTAGAATATGATATGTTTAAAAGTTCTTCATTAGATTGATTATAAATCAAGTTTTACTTTTCCCACCCTATGGTTTTCCTCGCACGCCCTATTTTTTTCCCAAAATTACCCCTGGTCCGAATTTCGTTTTCCGGATTGAATTGTTATAATTTACCAGATGTATCCGAAACTTTTTCTAGAACTTTTTCATTTTTAAGCTTTGAAATTCGTAAATAAATGCAAAAAAAAACATATAAAACAGAAATAAAAAGACAAAAAGATAAAAACAACTCATTTCATTGATATTTGAATAATACATTACAATAATGTTGAAGCTTTTTAAGCTTTTTACATAAGAACCTAAAACTATTCCTAATCTTATTACATAATCTTATTACATAAGAACCTAAAAGTATTTCTAGGGGGGTAAGCTATACCAGTGGCTCCGGCTGAGAGGACATGCCAGTAGCTTTACTGTTGGTGGGGAGGAAGAGGGGGCACAAGGGTCTCTAGGGAGCAAGAGACCATGATGGTCAAACTTACACCCAGACTGACCCCTTCCCTATTGACCTATCATATGACCCCTGATGGATTTTCAAAGAGGCCTCTTTCTATGAAAGGCCAACGATGGAAACACATCGTTGTAGAAGGAAGATGAGAAGAGGAGAAAGAATGTGTGAAATTTTTTGAGGAAATGAAGCATATTTATAGGGGAGGGAGGGTAAAAAAAAGGTGGGAAGCCATAATTACACTCATAAAACGTGTGGTGCAGACCACCGTCCAAAATGGTCTGGTGTAGTCCGGATTATATAATCCGGAAAGCATCACGGTTTCCGGATTATATAATCCGGAAAAATATGATATTGGGGTGTATATACGCGAAACTTGCCTTTTTCAGTAGGGTGATGGATGGTTCGGATTTTATAATCCGGATTGCTTTAGCATTGGATTCTTTTGTGTGACCTACATTGCACCGACAATTTTTGTGGTCCACAACGCCCAGATACCTCTATAAATAGGGGTCCCTGTTTTCATTACAAGTAAACTACACCAGAAAAAATCATGGAACTCCCTGGCTTTGATCCGAACACCAAGCTAGCGGCAGTCTACTACAATGGTGGAACACCACCCCATCTGTTTAGGATTCGCAACGATGTCACCCTCTCCGGGCAAAAAAATGAGCTGGATCAAATCAACCGTCAACTTAACCACAGAGACACGAGGAGGGTGGTCGGTGTTGAATATCGATGTCCATTGTCCGACTCAGCTGGATCTCTTCGCTTCAGCCGGATGAAACTCACGAACGACGACGACGTAATAACCATGTTCTCTGTCTTTGGTCAGCACAGTACTAGAGGACCGATCAAGTTCGCCGTTTCGTTGGTTAGATTTGCTGAACAAATTCTAAAAAGTTTGATTCGGCCCAGGAACTACGAAGAGATCAGGGCACTCCTGGAACCACCAGACGAGAAATTAGTTTAGATGATATGTGATAATGTGCTATGTTTTAATTAATCGCATGTTTTATGTTGTTTTAATTGCGTGTTAGTTATATGTTGTTGAATTAAGTTGTTACATTATGTTTTGAATAATATATATATTATTTAAACTTTCATCATGTTTTAATTTACATCAAAAATGTTCATCATTTAAACTTTTATCATTTATGTTATTATGGTTTTTTTTTACTTTTTATTTGTCCTATGTTGCTTCTTTTTATGTTATGTACCTTTGTTCTATTTTTTCGCCAAGAAAACGCTCCAAATAAAAGGGCCTGATGAAGTTCGGACTTTAAAATCCGGAAAAACTTCATGCTATCCGGATTATAAAATTCGGAACACCTTAGTAACATTTTGGACGGTGACGCTTCACCAACGGTTTGGCCGGTTAGTGGAGTTTTAATGCGTTTTTTGGACGGTTTTGAATGAAAAACACGTTTTCCTTGACTTCCAAATGACCTAGGACTTGTTTTAGGCT
>Ga0315915_1002401_pt1 | contig 23609 bp, 13 predicted proteins | sample MpolbnodulesMG_FD_207738 | JGI IMG/M metagenome (GOLD analysis project Ga0315915, IMG submission 207738) | Medicago polymorpha root nodule microbial communities from Los Angeles, California, United States - branched nodules | ecosystem: Host-associated > Plants > Roots > Nodule | place: USA...
TGATTACAAGTCAGAGGAAACTGTCAATTTTTACTTGGAACATCTAAGTTTGGAAGATCTTGACAACATATATCAAGATGAAGAATTTTTCTATTCTGGTGAAGAACCTGAAAGTGAAACAGATCCTGAGTATGTACCTTGGGGAGGTGAGCATTTTGAGCATGAAAGTGTTGATGGGGCGACTCTAAATGACAGTGACTATGATGAGAAATTTGACTGGACAACTGTGTTGCCTGACCAGCTAATCAATCCAACACCTGTTGATGCTTCAAGTGGTAGTGTTTAGGCTCTGGTAGTTGTTAATGCTTCAAGGAACCCTGATGCAACAAATTGTTTGATAAGTGTAAGAAAGAAGCTGAGGGTTGGTCTCCAAATTGGATTGGAGATAGAGACTATGCAAGATTTTCTGATTCAGATGGAAGTGATGCATATGTGGTTAATCTCAAAGAAAAGACATATGCATGTAGAAAATGGGATCTAACTGGCATTCCTTGTCCTCATGCAATTGCTTGTTTCTGGTACAACCAGCAAAACCCAGATGAGTTAGTTGCTCATTGGTACATGTTAGTTTACTTTCTTTACTTGTTTACAATTATTTTTTGTTTTTTGGGATTTTATTAAGTCATTTATTACTTTTCAGGAAATCCACCTTTCTAGATACTTATGACAATCTGATACTTCCCTCAAATGGACCAAAGTTGTGGCCACAAATTGACTTGGCACCTATATTGCCACCTTACATGAGAAGGGCACCTAGTAGGTCCAAAAAGCAAAGAAAGAAAGCAAATGATGAGCCAAAGAAACCTTCTGCTTCTGCTTTTGCATATGGTGCGCAAGCTTTGGTCAAAAGGAACCAAGTCACTGTGAGGTGCACAAGGTGTGGTGTTTTGGGTCATAACCAAAGAACATGCTATGGTAAACAAGCTGCTAAGAGGAAAATTCCAGCAAGGGGTAATGAGGTATATGCTCTTTCCATCTCTTATATGCTTCTGATACATGTTGTGTTGGTTTAATGTTTGTATTTTGTCATGTGTTGCAATTGCAGACTCACACAACTGTTAAACAACCTCATCTTGGGAAAGAGAAGCAAGCAGCTAGGAAAAAATCAGTGCCAAAGAAGAAGACTGTGCCAAGCAAGAAAGTTGGGGAGCCATCTGGTAACAACAGTCAGCCATCACTTGCTGCCAACATTGTCAACACTCAGCCACCATCTGGTAACAACAGTCAGCCACCACCTACTGTCACAACTGGACCACCAGCTGGTAGTAACTATACACCAGGTGCAAACAACACTGTGAATGTGACCAAAACTTTCATTGTGACCAAAACTATGAATGTGACAAAAACTGTGAATGTGACCAGCTCTGTGCCAATTGCTGCCACTAAAGCTAAACCACAAGTTGTGGGACAGAATGTGTTAATGGTGCCAAAGAAGGGCAGGACCACATGTACAAAAAGAAAGAGTGGTGAATTGGAGCCTCTTGGGACACAACAATCAGTGAACAAGAAATGAAGTTAACAATCAGTGAATTGACAACTATTTAATGACTTGAGACTTATTTTCTATTTTGGGTTGTAATGAAATTTAAGTACTCCTTTAGTTGCATTTTATTTTGGGTTGTAATGTTTAAGTACTCATACTTTATGTCATGTTTTGGTACCTTTGGAACCTAAGTCCTCTGTTGGGTTGTAATGTTTAAGTACTCAGACATATTATGTACTCTTTTGGAACCTAAGTAATTTGATATTATTAAAAAACAGTTATAGTTGAAAACTTAGCAATTTATTTTTTTGTTTCATAAAAAGTGAAGCTGTTGGATATGATAAAAAAAAATCGATAAAAAAATTCTTTAAAAAAACGGTTATAATAGAAAGGGTTAAATAAGTTTTTCGTCCTTATAAATATAACGAATTTTGATTTTAGTCCCTATAAAATTAAACTGAATATTTTCATCCTCACAAAAATTTTTATTTTGTTTTTGGTCCTAGTTAGAGCATTTCAGAAAAATTGTTAACAAACTCACAAATTGATGTTGTGGTTGTCTAAAATTATGAAAAAAAGATAAAGATTGAGTTTAAAGCAACTTTAGACAAATTCTTAAAAATCCACATTCTTTTGTTGTGATTGTCTAAAATTATGAAATAAAGATTAACACACGTAAATGGCTATTTCACCAAAAAAAAAAGTGTATAGGAGTTCAATTTTGTTGACAATTTGACCAAAAAAACTTATTAGTATTTAAAAGATTGAAATATGAGCATAACCACGTAGACGACAATGAATTCAGACATAAATGAAATCATAAAAAAGCTAGATTAATAGATATAGAAAAGTATGAACAAATTACACTCCAACAAAGAAAAGGGTGAGTGTACACATCACCCAAGTAATCCTAACTCTAATTCACTAAAAAATAGTACTCATGTTCATCTATCGAGAAGATGAGATGAAGTGAAAACTCTAGTGACCTCTAATCCTAGCTGGAATTTGGCCGTTCAATTTAACTAAGCAAATTTCAAAAACAGTACAGTGTTACAACTATTTCTGACTACAGAGGACGCACGGTTGTGTTTGCATTCAAAACCATTGATCTTCCGTGGATTGGAAAGGGCAAACAATCGTGCTTAGACAGGCGCACAGACCATGCTCAACTTTCGACAATTTTGCCTCCAATTTATTCAAACAGGGCACCGGTCGTGTGCCATGGGCGCACGGCCGTGCTCATTTTCTGGTATTGAAAATTCTTCCTTTTCTTCATTATTTATCTTGAAAATGAAAACTAATTGTAGTAAAATAGCTCTAGAGTAAGACTAAAGTTGCACAAGTATTATTGAATTTTATTTATGTTCAAATTTTGTTGGATGTTCTGATGACATCTGATAAAATTGAAATGATATAGAGAATATTAGCATGCTCATTTTTTGGTATTGAAAATTCTTCCTTTTCTTTATTATTTATCTTGAAAATGAAAACTAATTGTAGTAAAATAGCTCTAGAGTAAGACCAAAGTTGCACAAATATTATTGAATTTTATTTATGTTCAAATTTTGTTGGATGTTTTGATGACATCCGATAAAATTGAAATGATATAGAGAATATTAGCATGACTCTTGCTTGAGCAAGAATGACACGCAAATCTATAAATGGTTCAAATCATACAAGTGAGATTCTAATTGAGAGATCATGTCTAATTTTATCTGAAATATGTGTACTATATTTGAAATGTAGAATCACAAATTATAATTACAAGTCTAATTTAACACTAATCTTTGTCAGAAATAAATATTTAAACTTTAAATAATTTAGTTGTGATTCTAAAAGACATGCTAATAAAAATATGCCTTCACTGCCAAATCTCCAACCACTTGCACCAAATATAATTTAATTTACATATTTTGATCGACAGTTATAGAAAATTTGATTTATATTTTCATAATTTATTTTATTAAATTTTAGAATCAAATATAGAATAAAAATGCTATACTACCAATCCTTAATTTGCTTTATCAAAACAACCGCAACTAGATAACTCCCTTAAAAAAAACACCTAGACAGTCAGACTCGATAATTGTGATATACAGTAGGAGAGATTAATAACATTGCTCTTCATTTAAGCCTTAACAATTTAAGAATGCTAAAATAGTCTATTTCTTATCAAAAGATAGTCATCCCAGCACAAGGAAATCTGAGACACAGTAAACATAACCAAATTGAAAAAGCATGAACATCGCTCCTCAAAGGCCTAAAAATAATCCAGCTCATTTTAGATTGAAAAAACTACAGCCAAGACATTATGGTTTAAGTAGATAATAGCAGTTCATTACAGATCACATAGTCTTCTACTCAGATTGCCATGAGGTCACCATAATTTCGCATCAGCACTATTGATCCTGCAAACAATCCTGCAGCACGAAGCAATTTCTGAAAGGAAATAAAGGCAGTCTCAATACTCATGCTAAACTAAGTCAAGCTACAAGATATAAATATGAATTAACAGGGTGACACGGTACTTAAATTATGTAAAAAGCACTAAATAGCTTAATGTTGCAACATTATTATTCATGCAATTAACAGCAATCCCTCTAAATTAAGCTCACAGTTAACCTTAACCAAAAGCTCCTCGATTGGTTATTTTAAGTGGGTAAATTATTTCTGCATACTCGCTTTCCTTGGATAATCAATTTGTGTTCAACAGACTATCATGTAATTTCTACAGTAGTTAGAAATCAAGCACAAGTTCCAAAATTAAAACCGGTCACAGCCAATAATGTTTCATATTTTCACATGAGAATGCCTGAATTCCAATATGAAACTAAAGGCATTGCAATCATGGCTAAAGATGCAAGAAGCATAATTAGTTTCTAAACACAACAAAAGTCTGTTTACACTAGATAAGAGCAACTATATAGATCAAACAGCGGCAAGTGCATGAAATCCTATAGCAAAACATATGTATAATGATGAATCACTGAATTCTAAAACCTTCTTAATGTTTTTTCTGTCGCATTCTACTTTGTTAATAATATTAATTTCATTGATATCCTCTTCTTCTTACAAGGACTTATATAGGTTTTCTCTACACAAGCCAAAACAACAAAAAGTGACATGATGTGTTAAATCCAACTTTCACACTAGCATATTTATGTTAATGTCTTGTGTGTCAACTAATCAACCATAACACTCTCATCTCTACAACATTGAGCATTATACAATATTCTGGCACAAATAACACTGATACACTCTTCTATTTGACAACCCTCCTGAATCATATATCTTTCATACACCAAACCTAAAATACTCACAAAAGGTTACTTTTGATTTGGAAGAAAAAACCCATAAGTCATAATATCATTAACACTGCTTGGTTAAAAATGCTTACATGTAGGAATACAATCAATGGTTACACAATCCACAAGGATCCATAACCTCATGAAGACTAAACAAATTTAGCAATTAAGGGAAATTTCGAGTCCATCAAAAATTGAAACTCCTCCATAATAAACCAACACATCAATATAAAAAAAAAAAAAAAAACGTATAAAACATGGGTTGAACACATGAGATACTTTCTAAGTGATGAATATATAGTTAAGGGTCCATTCTGCTGTTTTATTTAAGTGATGAATATAGTTAAGAGTCCATTCTGCAAGCAAAGGGTTGAGCACAGGAGAAACTTTTGAAAGTTGCTTCTCTTTCCATATTAAAAGGGGCTCCACTTTGTAGTTTTCGTGTCTTGAGACACAAAATCACCACAATTGCGATGTGCATTTTGTTTTACAGCGGTGAAAATTGATTTTGATTGTGTAAAATTGATTTCAGTTAAAATGATTTACATTTGGATTTGAACAATGAATTTCAGTTAAAATCGCCATAAATATTCACATGAAAGTGAGTTGACCAATGAATTTGAGTAAAAATTACATCTAAAAGCATAAACAACCTACAAATCATAACTTCAAATTATAATCAAGAACCACAGACATGCCAAAATCAATTTTAAGTCTTTCAGAATCACTTGATATATATTTATTTGCAAAGTTTCAAGTATGTACCAAACACATCCATACTCCACCGCATCATATAAAATAGTGAAATTCAAGCTCATGAATCTCAAAGATAAAACAGTGAAATTCTAAAAATTAATCCTCTCTTCTAATCTCACTATTTCGCGGAAAAATTAGGGCACGCAATTATCAAATCAATCCGATAACATATAATCAAAATACACAACGTATTCAATCAATCAAATACTGAAATAAATCAAAATTGTTTAAAAAAAATCGAAATCGAAATCGAAAAAGCAGAATAAGGGGAAAAGGGAATCGAATAGGAGAATAGGAAAGAGAGAAAAGTTTACCACGTTGAAGTCCCATTTCTCATCGTCATGGATTTGAGAACTGATGACGTTTTTGAGGTACTGAATCGAGAAGATTGAGTCGGCCATTGATGCGAGAGATGGAGAAAGCAAAAGAGGGTTTTAGGGTTTTTGGGTTCTCTTGTTTTGATAAAACACGAGTAAGGACGAGGGGTTTTAACTTTTGCGATCTGTGTACACGTGCCAAACGCTTTTTATTTTTTTGGTACAAACTTGTTCGCCACGCTTTTTATTTTTCTCCCCTCAAACAGTTTAATACTTTTATTTTGATTTGCAGATAAAATATAATTCTTGAATAATGATGAAAGACATTTTTTTTTAATATATTATTGACACAAAATATACATCGACTTTATCGATTACTATTTTTATGAGAGAACTTAATAATGTATATATGGTCTTAAACTAAAATCTTATTTAAGAAATTAGAGTTCAGTTGCACATAGACCAATATAATGTTGGTAAAAAATATATGATGCTGGTTTGAAACTAAAATATTTTTCTATTAAAAAGGGTAAAGATATATTTTATTTTATTTAAAAAGTCATGTGAAATATATACTTTTAGTTATTAAATTCGATCATGCAAACAAAAATTACTCTAAGGATAAGGTTGAAAGAATGATAGATGTTGGGAGTGAGGACTTTGAAGGATTTATTTCTCAAAGTTACCTTAAAGCATGATATGACTGAATTCTTACTCGTTCTTAGTCCTATCAATAATGTCTTCCATAACCTCATATCATTTTGCAAGTTCTTTAAGAAAATGGCCATGAGAGTTCCAAATACACATACCAATACCAATACTGAAGGAATTTCGACCGCCAAACACAACGCCGCGTCAACGTTGCATTTTACATAGCCGTCTTTCAGTGGCCGCCATCTAGAATTCTACTGTATCGTACCCTGATGTTTGCCCTGTGTTTGCTTCTTTCTGTACATCACCTCCCACACTTTATCATTTAGTCGTCGCCATAACACCACAACATCATTGCGACGTCGCTTCAAACCCGATTCGGTAACCTGCATAAAAGCTGAAATAAATATTCAGACAACCCTGTGGCAGCACCCGCGCCTCTGCGAACCGAATCCCACAGATCAACCTCACACCAGATTTGTTTTTCCACTTCACACCCAATAAACACATGTCAATCGTTCTCATAGTTTGTTTCACAATGGGACATCCATTTGAACATGAAACTCCTCTATCTTGAAGTCTCATACGCTTAGGAAAAATACCCCTAAGCACAGTTCAAAGAAAAACTTCGATCTGTTAAAGATGTAGCAAACTCCACATTCTCATCCAGTTGCCCAACATCATCTCTTTGCACGCAGAATTCGTAAAATAGGAGCTAGCAACCACGCAAAGTTCATATTGCGCCACAACCAAAGTCTTATCATCTTTCTTCAAGTTTGTAAAAGTATTGCATCATCTCTTTGCACTCGCCATGGCTCGAAAGAATCGCGAATTGGAATCACCATCCTTGAGCCAGATCACCTTTGCTATTTATGTCCAAAATGCTTCTTCTTGCGCCAATAAACCTACCATTCGCTATTATTACGGGATTTAAAAAGTCCTCATATTAAATTTTCAAACAGGATTAGCTTCTTGCTTTCGTTCTAAGATTTATATCCTTCACTACTTAACTTCCACACAATTCTTATAATGTCATCAATCAAACAGAATTACTGTAGTAAAAAAATCATACATGATTACTTAATTAAAATTCAGTTTTTTTTATCAAGTAACAGATTGACCGAAAATGCACCCTAATAAATGGGGAATCTGAAGTTGAATCAAAATTTAAAAATAAAAAAAAAAAAAACTCACAATCTTAGTGTGGTGCTGCCAGCGGTTGATTTGGTCTTAATTACGTCCCTATACCCAGGCTTTGCATGTTTGTACCATCAAGGTTTCTCAATTAAATTTTGACATTTCAATTTATGATTCAACGGTTGTACTCTTGAAGGTCATAATTGTCAATATAAGAAATAACCAAGTAAATAATTGCAGAGGTTGCTTCCAATCTGGTTTCAATTTCAATATTATTGTATCATAATGTTTAAATTTTCAACTCAATTGTTTCATGTATCTGGCTGATACTACTCCATAATGTTAGGAAAATTACTCTTGGCTGCGTGAAAAAATGCGCAACTGGAAAAACAAATGTGATTTTTTTTATCCTAAGCAAGTTCTCAATCTACTGTTGATTTTACTGTGTTTGAACCTGACAAAGCGCATGGTAAGCAGACTCATTAGGCATGGCTTGCTATCACCACCAGCCAGCAATTGCTTCTCTCTGAAATTAGCTAGAAAATCAGTCAAATAAGGCTTCTGGTGTGAATGCATATTTGTGTAAATCTCTTGGAGTATCAGAACATCTTTAATTCAAGACAAAGTGATTTACTGTCGACCAGCTGATAACTTACAGTTGTGTTGCTTTTTGACATTATGTGAGGTTGAAAGAAAACCAGCTACAATTTTTCTCAGTTCTTCCTCGAAACATCCCTAGCTGTAAGACATGCAATAGAACGTCTGATATTGTCCTCATCAGGATTCAAATGTAGTGTCTATAATGACCGATATTCTTTAAATTCTCATCTACCCTTTTCAGATATGAGATAACTGGTCCATTGAGACAATTTAAGACCTGTTAATTAACAATTTAAGACACGAGGAAAAAAAAAAACTGCATCTTCTCAGTGGTCCATTTGCTTTTCAAATAATTTCTCATTGAAAAATTGTGGCAAGTATCAGTGCAAGCAATGCATCTTTGTGGTCATTAAACCACACATTCTTATAAGAATGATCCCCTTGTTAAATGCTATAACACGCATTTGAGAGAGAGAGAAAAGGAATGAAAGAGTTGATTAACAAAGTATAAAACTACTCACTTTTCATTAGAGGTTAGGGAAAGTAACTAAAAGCTAGAAAATAGGAAAACACTCTAACTGGCTAAAAGTATTCAGATTACTCTATAAATGTACAAAAACTAAAGTAAACTAATTAAAACTAAATTAAGGGTATCTAACAATCCTCTGCCTTCATGTCCTTCAAGATCATATGGTGCAGTAGCTTATTCAATGAATCCCCTGACAGTCCTCTGGATGCTACTAAGTTATGAACATCATGAAGCTCATCAAAGCCAGTGTAATTAGCAATTCCAACCTGCTCATACTAAAAGAAATGATAACAATATGTTAAAAACTATATTTGTGCTACAAATGACAAAATAATGAATTCCCAACACATGATTTACAAAAGACTTTTAAAACGGTAAAACTCTAGATGTAATACTAATAACCATATGGAAGTACAGAACAATCAACACAGAAAACCATTTTCAGAACTTCATTGTAGCTGCATGTTAATAAATCTTAAAATGGTCTACATTGAGGTTACCAAAACAAACAAGGGAAATTAGAATGAGACACATACGATAATTGTCATTAATAGCATAAATTGCAATTAGAAATGGACACCAACATCTATTTCCAAAAATACAGAAAAAGATTAAAGATACACATGCAGCAATAGTGTATACATAGCTCAATAACTTTTACAAAACAAGCTTTGGGCCGTCTCTAGTTATTGCCTTACCATATGTTAAATAATGTTACTCGGATCCTAGTTTTTGCTTCCTTTTTCTTTTGTTTCTCTTTACACTGTGTTTTAGCCTACATACAACAAAAAGAAACTGTTCAAAATCAAAGATGAAATTTAAATTTGAAAATTTAAAATAAAACATGAAATAAATAATGCAATTTTGTCTAAAAAAAATGAATTTTGAAGTATAAACATGTACATGATGATAATCAACAATGAACATGTACATGACAATAATCGAAAATGAACAAACAACAACAACAAGCAAGCCTTATGAGACCGGCTACATGGTTCAACCGATGCATAAATGTTCTATCATATATCATATCTCCATCCAACTCATTAGTCTCTAGATTTTTCTCAATAGTTTCTCTAACAATTTTTCTAGGTCTTCCTCTGCCTCTAGTGATTTGACACTACTCTCCGTCAGATCTACTCTCATTACTATAGATAGAATCTACAAAACTTCTGTCTACTTGTCCAAACCACCTAAGCAGATTTTTCATCATCTTTTGTACAATAGGTGCTACACCAACTCTCTCTATTGTTGTCATTTATGATACTACTTTTTCTAGTCTTAGCACACATCCAACAACACACCCTCATCTCCGCTATGCTTATTATAATAATTTCAGACCAACTTGGCAATTAATAAAGTAATTTTTTTTCAACAATCCAAAGCAAAAACTTAATAGGAGAAAAAAGTTACACTTGAGTACAAGCAGTGCACAAGATGAGCTGCTAATAAGTCTGACATCAACAAAAATCTGAGTTATGTGGTTGGGGACAAGTTTGGTGTAGCAGCTTGTCAACTTCTCTATAAATGAACAAAAGCCAACATCTTAGCACAATATGAGGATCCCCTTCCAAGATACGACAACAACACCTTTGCCATCATTGCTTGGTCCCAAATTTCCACACCAACTACCAGCAAGTAATTATGCAGCAATCTATTACACATAAAGCAGCAGCCAATAGACTTAGCAGACACACTATCTAAGTTGTTCTTCAGTTACAGGATCAATGCAAATCTACAACCTAGCATCTCAATATTAACTAAGCTACATTGTTGTAGAAATACTTAATTTTTCTAACAAATTATAAAGGCATGCATATTTTGTTAAGCATATACATAGACAGACAAATTACTCTTGCAAGTGTAAATGCAAATAGTGAGTGCACAAAACTAATATCATACAAATCTCTTACTACAATATGACATAAACATACTTTATTCTGAATAGAACAGAATAAAAAGAAGATCATAACAAACATTAATTGAATATGTTACTGAAAAATAACAATACAAGATATGATTTACCATTGCGGTGATACCAGACTCTCATGGTAAACATGTAGATCACGCCCAAATGCGCCAAAAATCCTACAGCAATAATCACCATTATCATTCAAATTATACACAATAAGCTCAGAATTATTCTTGTTTCTCAGCAGAAGGACACCGTTTTCAGAAATGAACAAGGCATCTTTAGACAAAGGACGCCCATCCTGAGGGAAGATCATCAATTTAGTCCACGACTCAACAACTCCATACTCTTTCATCATCCACATAACCCAACTCTTTTCCTTAGAGTGATAAAAAGAAACACAAATGCAGTTACTCAAAACATACAACACAGGATCATAGTGATGTTGAGGGAGCAACATTTCTCCATAAGTCTCCTTTCCAAGATCAAATGAAATTATCACATCTTTATTAACTATCCAATTCAAACTGCCACTCACAAATTTCCCAAACCCGCTATAAGTATCACATGGCGGACCACACGGGAAATTTTGAACACTAGTCCAAGAATTTTCACCAAATGTATAAAGTATGGTCTTAGTTTCCTTAGAATTGGACTTATTTTGCACAACTACTAGAAGCTTGTATGTGTCATTAACTCGATCATAGCCAAAGCCACAATACAGGATCCTCTTACGATGAAAACAAAGAATAGTTGGAGATGAACTAGATTTCAAATTGATAGAAGGATTCCACAATCTGAACTTAGATAGACGGTGATCATACAAACAAATCAATCCATTGCATGAACCTAGAATATGTCTCAAACGACTCCAGTGTCTCGCAACCAAGGTAATGGATTGAGGTTTCGATGTGTCTTCCAACGGTAGTTTCAAAGGGTAAGATATGATTGGGATCCTTCCAAGACCGCAAACAATAGAGACCAATCGTAGGGACGCGTTTGAGCTCAAAACGTGGCTCTTTGCAAATTGGGGGTCTGAGATTAGAGTTTTCCAGGTTTTGCACACACACTTGTATTGAAGGAGAAGTCTCACCGGAAGTCGAACGAGGATCTCCACAATCAGTTCTTCAGGCAAAAACGGTGGCGATGGCTTCTTGACGGTGTCGTTTTGAGAATGTCGTAGTAGACGCTTCCCTGAACGCGACCGCATCACAATCGTAACACCCGTCTGCAGCCATTGGAATTGGAATGTCAGTCATGTTTAAAAGCTATTTATATGTTATCCGGGCCAAACGCTTGCTTAAAATCTCCATAAAAAAGGCAAACAGTTTTTTTTTAAGTTAAATGTAGTTTTGGATTTTTCTATTTTAGATATTAATTTTTTTTTGAAGAAAATAGTAATTTTGTATTGAAATATGTATTTATTTTTTTTTGTTGAAGAAAATGATTCCATAACAGCCATTTGAAGAAAATAAACAAAAATATTCTCCTCTTATTTTAGAGACAATCAGGACTTGGGAGTGGATCCTCTCCCGTGGAGATCCCTCTGGTTTTCTTTTGTGCCCAACAATCCACCTTTAACCATACTCTTTTTCTCTTTTCATTATTACAAACACATTCTCTCACCTATTTAATGGATGGCTTAGATTACACATGAGAGAAAAATACTAGAAACAATCTCCTCCCGTTGTGATTTATATATGCATGTGGTGCTGCCACTTTATGCTTGTAAGTGTTACTGTTAGAGAATTTAGTGACAGTAAGTGTTTACTGTCAGGACCTAATTGATACTAAGTATGCATACTCAGTTAGGTCCAAATTGTCTATTCCACATAACAATTTCATTGAGGAAGATGACCTGGTTCTTGATGAAGAGCAACACTTCGTTGGGACGGGTTTGACGATATTGATTTTTGGTTTAGGGATATTGATTTTTGGTTCAGGGACCAAAGTGGCAATTTTGTACTTTCACTTTAGTCCACGTGACACCTCATGTTGAAACAAAATCTCTTTTAAATGTTTTAAGGATTACAAACATCTTTAAAATAATTCATCTTGTTATTACTAATAATTTTTGTGAGAATTGTTTCATTAAGAAAGCTCTCAAGATCAATCTTGTGTCATAAGCAAGCTCATGACCGTTCACGCAAAAGGACAAGTTTGCACTTTGTATTCAAAGACAATAAATCATAAAGATCAAAAAGTTAATATTGTTTCACCATTTTAAGGAAAATCTCAGGCATTGAATTGGACAAATAAATGGGCTTTAAGAATGTTTTGACCCATTAAAAGAAAAGATCATTTTCCTTAAAGTAGCTAAGTGATATAAGCAAGAGATCATGGCATGACATCACTCAAGTCACTTCTCATGAGCTGTACCACGCAAGGCAACAATTACAACTTGTAAAACGTGTGACTTTCTTTCCGCTGGATTTTCTCAAGATCAATCTGGACAAAACAAGATCAATCAGGTAGTGCAAATTCTCATGGTTTCTCTCAAGCAAATGTTTTGAAACGCAAAAGAGATTTGAATTAAAGCAAGACCAGCTGTTTTTTTAAAGAGTGGGCAGTAAGCATCTCACTTTTATAAATAAGGGAAGGCTTTGAAGTCTAAAACCAAGAGTTTGAAATACAAAGCATCTATCCCTCTCAAAACAAAAAGTTATCAATCTCTTAATCATCTTTCTACAATCGCAAAGCAAACTTCATAATCTTTCACTGTATTTATTCTCTTTATCTCTTTTGTTTGAGATATCTTTTTGAGTTTGTGTTTGTAAAAGTCTCTTTTGTATGAGACATCACGATCCAAATCATTATCCTACAAAGTGTAAACTAGATCTCAAGTCTATTGGGCTTAATAGTTTGAGATAGGAGAGTTCCAACCTTTCTTGTACGAAGGCAAAGAATTGTAGAAGTCTGCTCAGGTTGATAATACAGGTGTTCCGGACTGATCTGGTGTGATCAAGACCTTATAGTGCTAGTTAGAAGTTTCTACTAGCTGAATACTATAGTGGATAATCTCACACGAAGTGTGGGTACTGGAAGTAGCCGGTTTTGGTGAACCAGGATAACTCTCTTGTGTTATTCTTCTTTCTCTCTCTCTCTCTCCTTTATCTTTTACACAATATACACACGATCACACACAATAATTTATCTCTAGAATATTCTGGTCCTAATTAATCTCAACCATACTAATCCAGAGTTCTCTGGTCCTAAATTAATTCTTACGTTATTAATTATTTAAACTGCCTTCAGGACATTCTGGTCCAAGATAAAACAACTGCCATAATATTTAACTTAAGTTTAAATTCAGTCTATAATACTGCTTTATCATTCTGTCTTTATATTTCTCTAGAACACTCTGATCCTTGCTAAATTAACTTTATAATTCAGCTTGATATCATTTTTCTCATTCTGCTTATATTATCTCTCTCCAGAACATTCTGTTACTTTATATACATAACTTAAAGTTTCAAGAATAATTTTATAACCAAGAATTTTCTTGAGTATATAAAACGTAACTTAAAGTTTCAAGAATAATTTTAAAAGGGTCACAATTCAAACCCCCCTTCCTTGTGACGTTTATTGCTACTTCACCTCATACTCTTTGTCATCATGAAACCTGTGCCACATCATCAGATAACAAAATTATTTAACGTCAAGGACTAAAGTGATAACGGAAGTGCACATAAAATGACTACTTTGTAATTAATCCTGAGTCATGGACCTTTGTGATAGCGAGCTGCAGAGTCAAGGAACAAATTGATCATTTACTCGAAAATTTACAATTTGATGTGTGAAAAAATATGCAGCTGGAAAAACAAATGTGAAACATATTTTTTTTTTTGAAGAAGCTAAACTAACCCCCTCAAATTGGCACTAGAGAGAATTGAACCTGAGACCTTGAGGAGAAGCACACTCCCAGGTTTCAATCCAATATCACTAGGCCAACCTAAGTGGGTTAAATGTGAAACATATTATCCCGAGCACGATCTCAATCTAATTCGTACTGATGATTTTACTGTGTTTGAACCTGATAGACAACGTTCATGGGAAGCAGACTCGTTAGGCATGGCTTGCTATCACTACTATCTCTTAGAAATAAGCTAGAAATCAGCCATGTAAGGCTTCTACAGTGAATGCATATTTGTGTATAATCACTTGGAGTGTCTGAATTTCTTTAATTCAAGAGAAAGCTATTTATTGTCAATCAGCTTGTATCTTACAGTTGTTTCCATCATATTGCAATGAAGTTTGTATTTTTTTTGTCAAGTGGTCTAGTGACCTAAAAATTCACCTTAAGGTGAATAAATTGGAAATCCGTGTTCGAACTCCGACCCTTACATACTCTATTAGCTGAGTTATGATCACAAGAACAAAGTTTCTGATATTTTTCTCTGTTCTTTCCCAAAACATCCGTAGCTCAAATAGAGGCAATAAAACATCTTATATTGTCCTCTTTGGGATTCAAATGTAATGACCAATGTTCTATAAACTCTCATCTACCCTTCTAAAATTATGAGATAAGTGGTCCATTTAAGACCTATGAATTAACCATTTAAGACACAAGGGGAAATTGAAAATTGTTTTTAAGGAATAATTTATTTGTTTAGAATCCTTACAAATTTTCAATACATATTTTCATAAAAATTTACTCTTTAAAAAAATCTCTGATGCACTCATTAACATTTTGCCTTAATTATTAATTTCTCCCTGTGCACATCACAATTTTTTGTGGTCCAGATTCCTTGCATATGAGAATCTTAAATTTCTTTTAATTGTGCATACACTATCTTATCTTGATCAAACAACTTATGATTCAAACGATAAATCAGATACAAAATGTTAAAACGTGAATTATCCAATCTTGATCAGACAACCAAGATGCACAAGAACAGAAAATGTAGTACTCAAATGCACGACTTCCATCATTTTCTGGATGAAAATTTTGTTTCCAATGTCATTACAGCCCAATTTAGTATACCAATTTCAACTGAAGCAAAGGCAGAAAACATGCACAAAAGCTCTTCCTACACTCACCTCATCAATCAAAATAGTGTCCATTTCCTTTGAGCTTATTACAGAGAAAAAAATTACAAGGTAAATTTCCACATTGGAGATTTATGTTAACAACTCAATCAGAGGAACACTCTTACTCAATAGTCTCTTTTAACATAATGAGAAACCCAAGAGAAGTTGAAAAAATATTACATGACCGATACAAAACACTTCGGCAAGGGCGGGTAAATCCACTCCTCTTCTATTTGAGTAATTGCAAATTGCAATGATGAAATTCAGAAACCTGCACTTGTGCCTAAACAAGGGAAAACAAAGAGGTTTTTGTGTGTGGTTTATAAAAAAATTTATCAACCAGCAGCGTTTGCTTTGTTTTCTTCTTTCTTTATTAACCAATATGCTCACACTGGAGTAGATGGTGTAACATTATGGTTCCCCACACCAAGGCGTCCACCACGCCCACCTCCATTTTGACTGGTCCGGTGAGAACTCCTAGGTCGTCCTGAGAATTCCCCTTGGTTTCTGAATTCATTTCTTCCAAAACCTCGTCCACCACCAAATCTCCCACGCCCCCGGAAACCCTCGCCTCGGAAACCACCTCTTCCCGAAGGATGCCTCCCTCTTCCGGCATTGCTTACTAGAATAAGATTAAAAGAGACAAAAAAGAGCATGATCAACATATATCTGATAAACCTTGGTAATATGATTAAAAAATGACAATATCAGCATACCTCGTGTACTTGATATCTTTTCCTCGATAACAGCTTGCCGCTCACCAACAGTGATAGGTGAAGCCTGAAAATGAAATTAAATTTAGTAAGATTTACTACACAAATAACTAAACTGTCAACAGGTCATGGATGCAATCACACATAAGTACAAAATATCATGAATCTACTTCAGAATAATTTGAATGGCCTGTGGTTATGGTTGCTATATGCGAGTACAAATAATATACTTATGTAAGTGTCTATCCCTCCACCCCCAGCATCTGATTCAAATCAGAAACTTGATATAGGAAAAGTACAAAGTAAAAAACATGCAAAAAAACCACTGGTTACTATCTTTAGTGTACATTCTGAAAAGCAATAGCACAGTACCAAGCTACTTCCCAATAAAGTTTTCTCAAATCAAATAGGCCAATATCTTTCTTCAGACACAAACACATTCTGCTTCCCACTGGCATTACAAAGGTCGCCGTATCTACTTTCTAATAAAACTAATTGCTTCCTAGGTGCAACTGGATTTTGTGAATACGATTACTGTATATGAGTAGCCATTGTATTATTAATCCCCTTCTGCATAGTATTATTATGATCGATTGTCATGGCCATACTGCTACCATAATACAACCTGGCACCAGCACCTGCTTTGCATTTGTCACCACTCACTAGACTCCGTCCACTTCTGTTAGAAACCTTTCTTGTGGTATATGGAAAAAAATTCCCATCAGTGCAACACTGCTATGTCATATCCAGTTACCATTTTCTAAAAAGCAATTCATTTCATTCAGCTTCACGGTGACACTGTTAATTAATGTTTCCAACTTTAAGATGACAAGAAACAAGTGGGAAATAACTAGACTTTCAAAGTATAAGTTTTACAAGAAAAAAACAGGAGAGTATTCAGTTGAGGAAAGCTTGTTCTTTTGAAAGAAACAATATTGACCAAAAACAGAACAGAAAAGCCGAGCAACTTAAAGCAAGTCTCAAATTCATAATTGACTCAACTACCTGTATCTACATCACAAGGATAACATACCGTGTGAGAAGACACAAATCTAGAATTTTGTTGAAGAAGCATCACTGACATGATAAAATCAAAACAATCTGATTGGGCATCAATCATGAACATACATCTTCTCAAATTCCTTCAAACCAGAAAATAGTTTATGTTTTTTCACAGAATCATTACAGCTTAATCATCCTCACCCAACAATCTAGCTAGGTACCGATACAGTAAATACAAAAACTTAATCTCATTTCAAACGAATTTCTAGCAAGACATTCCAGTTCGAAAGCATACACAATGTTTTACAATTAGAGGCTGCAAAGCTCATTCAACTATTGAATGTTTAAGACCCAGAACTGCTGCTTTCAGAAGTTGGAACTCAGGAACTACAGAGGGAATATCGATAGAAGCTAGTGCCGTACCACTACTTATCAATTCAAAAGTTCTATAGTTTATTCAAAATTAAAGTTAATCTTATCTTATGGGTAATAAATAGTTCTTTTTTGGCCAAATATACATACAGCACTTCCAAACTATAATCAACAGTTGAAAAGAATAGTCTGTACCTTAAGCGCATTTTGCACAGAACTCAATTCCTCATATTCAACAAAGCCAAAACAGAAACCATGCTGAAAGAAGCCAAAAATACAGATTAGCTAACAAGCTTGCTTCTGATGATGCTCATGTTATTTATATGTGCAGAGAGTAATATTCACAGACCTTACTGCTTCTTACTTGGACTCCACCATGCTTAATAGGACCAAATTTCTTAAAAACCTCTTCAAGAAGTTCAATTGTTGCATTAAATGGCAAGTTCCGTATGTATATGGAATGACCTTCAGCTGTAGCAAAAAGTAAGTAGATCAACTTTCAAACTAGAATTCAATGCTCCATAATATATGAAGTTATAAACTCATCAATTCATATAGCCTCTTTTCATTAATGGGGTAGTTTTGAATCTCTTCAGAGTGAGTCAAAATTAGATTAAACAAATAAGAGAAAACAAATATAGTAATAAACCAAAGCATCAATATACACCTTCTTCAGGAACGTCACTAGTCCTTGGTGTACTGTCACTACTAGGGGCTAATGCCTCAGGCCCAGGAGTAGATTTTGCGGTAGCATGCCGTTGTTCATTGGATTTAGCAGACGCCACTCTTGCAGCTCGGCTGGGAACATAGACACGACCAGATGCTGTGTTACTTTTCATTACCTTCATATCAGTGAAACTCTTAGTAAGTTGATGTAAAATACCAGAAGAGTAACACAATGCAAGAAAATATACAATGATAAACTCACAATTGACGCATATGATGTCTTTCGTGCATCATCCTGAACTGCAGAAATTGGATCGTGAATTGTAACAATATCATTCTCACTTAGATCGTTAGGCGGTGCAGCAACCTCTTCATCAATAACCAACCCTTCTTCCTTGTTGTCCATAGGATCATAAACTTCAGCACCATTATTAAGGTTTTCATCCTCTGCAAAGGTTGCAGAATCTTCCACAAGATGTTCGGAAGGGTGCATGTCCTCTAGAAACATTGAAGAAGCAATTAAAGATTGAGGTTTAAGCCAAACATATAACTGTTGGACAAACACAAATAGAGAAAAGCCATACTAACCTGATTCTGGCATGTGCACAGCCTCAGCATTTTCATTGATGACAGTATTTATTGAGGCAGAACTTAACTGTGGGGCATCATTCTCCTCAATGTACCTAAAGACGTCATTTAAGACATAATATCCTTTATCTTGTGGAGCCAAAAAGAATGTCTGTGAGAATTTCCTTCTCACATTATCCTTCCCAGTTAAGCATCCAGTAACTAAAACTATCACACCATTCTCATAGGACTCCTGAGCATCTGCAGTTTTTATTTCTGCTGTACAATCTTCATAGTTCAGGGAAACAATTGTTTCATTGATTGCCTGATCCAACAGTTATTTCCTTCTAGTTAATGAGTTGAAAATAAACCACAAGTACCAAAGGCAAATATAGATAAAGGATACAAAAGATCAGGGTTACTCAAAACATGCATTAGCAGAGTCTTGGGAGATGTGAATTCTAAACAAACTAGACATGCTACATCCCACAATTATTTAGCAGGGAGTGTGAATTTTACTACGTCACAGAGGTATTAATCTGCATATACCAAATAGCCTGAGATATCAAGCTTTTAGAAACCAGGATGATGGGGGAAACAAACTCAGCAGCTGTTAAGCTAAAAGCGTTAACTGAAAACTTACTCCAACCAAACGACAGAGCCGCTTTATAAAACCTAAAAGATAAACCTAGTTCTGTAAAGTTTTTGCCTTGGTGGGATCTAGGGGCGGATCCACATGGTGGACAATCAGGGAATGTCCCATCATTATGATCTGGAATGCCAACCTATAGAACAATACCTACCTATAATTTAACTATAATTTTGAAAAATCAAAATATGAATGCTGCCTTTATTAAGCTTTTAAGTTTTAACCCACTATATATATGAGTGCCGACCCTACTACAAACCAACATTTCTAGATCTGTCACTAGAAGGATCAAACCCATCATGAATCTATTGATTTGAATCATTGTTCTATATACATTTGGATTTGAACAATCTAAGTATTTAATGTCAAAGAAGTACATGCATATTTAAACATACTTGTGTAGTTGTGACAGTCTTCATCACACCATTGCTGTCTGATCTACTCAAGAGACTCGAATCCTGATAGAACCTGTGCACCAAGTCAGGGGATTGATGCAAAATGTGATAATATTGCTCCACAAAGGCATTGCCAACAACTTGAGGACTAGGAGTAGAAGAAGGATTTGCTTCCTGCACTGCCATCTGCAAAAAAAACCACAACAATGTGAGCGAGAAGAAATCATTGATGAAGCATAAAGTTTAGCCAAGGAAGGTCTGAAAAGCGTATCAGTTTTCCACCCTGCTCTCCCCAAACCCGATCTCTAATTCGTAAAAGAGCAGACCTTCAATTTGGTCTCTAAACTATCACCTTCTCTCCTATTAGTTTTTTTTGTGTGTACTATTTATTTATATTTCTATTGTTCAGGGACCGAATAGGATAGAAAATGATAGCTTAGTGACAAAATTGAATGTTTAAACTTAATAAAAAGAATTTGCATAATCAATATGTTCATAAGTAAGGGCGAAAACATGTGGAAAACATCAGATCTAAGCCTATAATTATGAGGAACAAGACAAATGTTGTGTGGAGACAGATTAAGGTATGAAACATCACAATTGTCAAAGACACAATCAAAACAAGAAACAAATGTTAAGTAATTGTTAATGTAACACCACATGTAGTTTCATTGCATGCCTAGATTATCTTATACAATGATTAGAATTTCTTAAACACTGCATTACTTACTTAAAAGTTGAAGTGAGAGCATTAGTATAATAAATGCTAACATAAATAATAAAACAACTTAATCATGCCACATGGAGAGTATTATAATCAAGAATATAAAAGAACAGGATCCACAAATGAAATGAATAATAAATCTAGAAATATAAAATGGATCAATAATTAAGCAGTTTGATGAATAATTAGAAATTAAAAAAAAAAAAAAACAGTTAACGGAAATCGTTGAAGGGAGAGATCAGAGAGTTGTTGATGAAAAGAAGACACGTGCATACCTGCTTGGTTTAGAAAGCAGAAGAGAGATCTCGACAGAAAGAGAAGTGAGACAGAGATTCTGTTGTGAAGGTTTGGTTTTAGTTGTCTCTCTCTCTATCTTGGTTCGGAGATCACAACACAACAACAAACGATGACTCCCGCTATTGCTTTTTTTATTCCTGACGTGAATCCTACTTAGCTAAACATTTTCCTTTTCTAGTACTTGTTCTGTTTTTTTTTTTTTTTGTTATTCTTGCATTTAATCCCTCTCATCTAAAATGACTTTGGTTTTAGTCTTTTGGAAATAAATAAAAAATACACTTTAATTTTACCAAACAACTTAAGATCTTTCAAAAAAAAAAATGTTGTTGACACATTTGGTTTGGCTGAGAAACACATGTAAAAGACGGAAATGCCCCTAAGTAGTTAACTGCCGAGGAAATATAAAACCGGCTGCAGTTAACTGCCGAGGAAAACCTCGACAGTTAACTGCCGAAGCGTGTTGAACATAAACAGAAGCAGAAACACAAACATAATCTGTTTCTAAACTTCTCCCAACTTCTATCAAACTCTCTCCAATTCTCACCAAAGTCATTTTCGCGAATTGCAAGTAAGTCAACAACACATTATCACAAGTAAGTTGTATCAATCATTTTAATGATAATGTTAGTTTGTTTAGGTTTAATTTTTTAAAATATTAGAGTAGTTTGCATGTGGTTAGGGTTGATTTTAAAATTGACAATTTGATGATTGCATGTGTAGTTTATGAATTGATAAATGAATGTAGTTCTGGCATATATTGTTTAAATGATGTTTAATGATAATGTGGTTTTGAATGGTGGCAAATGAACACATTTTGAGTATGTTTGAAACTTTGCATACAAAGTGTTTGATAAAATGCCTCAATGACAATTTTATTGATTATTTAGTTAGTTTAGTTTATGAGAATTATATTGAATGATGTTTAGGTTATGATGGAAATGATGCACACAAATTATATTGAAATGATGATTATATTGAATGGTTTTAGGTTTAGTTATGTTTATGTTTATGTTTATTGAAATGTCAATGTTTATGTTTATGTTGAAATGATGATTATAATGATTATATTGAATGTTTATGTTTATATTGAAATGTGAAGGTTATATAGAGATGTGAATGATTATATTGAAATGTGAAGGTTTAGTTTAGATTATATTGGAATGATGCACACAAAGTGTTTGATTAGGTTATGGAAATGATGTTAAATTTTTAATTGTTTGTGTAGATATGTCTGAGCAGGACCCGGTTGATCCATCTAAGATGATTGGTGGTGGGCGTGCTCATACACAAAGCTACCGGAAGGAGAAGGAGAGGAGAAACACACATATACCGAAGAGGGGAAGAGGTCAGAGGGGGATGGTTCAGGGACTTCTCAGGCTACACATCCTGAAGAGTCACAGGTTGTTGACCCGTCCGAGGTGGAGTACCCGAATTATCAGGATCAGGTACACCACGATGTCATTGATGGTGGGTATGACCAGGATCATATACCAGAGCAGCAGCATAGACCAGACGATGGTGACATTGTTGCGGCGGCTGCCCCAGCAGTGTTACCTTTGGAGCCTCCCTTTTCTGGACGACCGGAAAATATATCTCTGCTGCACTCTTATGCCAACCATGTGGCATTGCCGCTTTGGTATAATTCAGATAACGTAAGTGTTTTTTTTTTACTTTTTTTCCTTAATGTTTAATTACTTTCTTTATATGTGTGTTTGTTTAATTATTATATCAACTTTTATATGTGTTTTTGTTTAAGTCTCTTCTTTATGTTTAATTATTTTCTTTATTTCAACTTTTATTATTTTCTTTATGTTCAATTATGATTTAAATTGGTTTTGTTATGTGTTTTTTTAAGTTTTACATCTGTTATGTCTTAGGTTAAAAATACGTGCGGCAATTTAAATTTGTGATTTTTATTTTTGCATGTGTTAAGTTTTATTTTGATTAGTTAGATGTTTACATTTTTTAAACTATGTTTATTTTTCTATTATTTCAGGTTCGTAAGGTGCGTGTTGTAAAAGCGATTAATCATAGGAATAAGATTTTGAGTTTCGGACGTCCAAACGAGAATCAAAATTGGTTTTGGGGTCCACTTAGGGAGAACGGGTTACATGATTTGGTTTATCTGGGCTACGCCACCGTGCCTCATGCTTTGTTGATGACATTATGCGAGAGGTGGCATCCCGAGACCAGCACTTTTCACATGCCCTTGGGGGAGATGACTGTGACTTTGGATGATGTCGCATGTCTTACGCATCTTCAGATTGAATGGCGGATGTTGAGCCATAGAAAGTAGATGTTGAGACATGAGGCCTGTGCACTTTTGGTGAGGCACTTGGGTGTGTCGCAGACAGAGGCAGGGAAAATTTACGATATAGAGTATGGTGGGTACATTAGTTATCCAAAGCTGAAGGAATTATATACGAGGTACCTTGGTAGGGCAAACATATTGGCGGATACAGAGGATCCAGAGGAGCTGGAGGAGTTGGGGAGGGTTAGGAAA
>Ga0315915_1002402_pt1 | contig 23609 bp, 14 predicted proteins | sample MpolbnodulesMG_FD_207738 | JGI IMG/M metagenome (GOLD analysis project Ga0315915, IMG submission 207738) | Medicago polymorpha root nodule microbial communities from Los Angeles, California, United States - branched nodules | ecosystem: Host-associated > Plants > Roots > Nodule | place: USA...
TTTTAGACATGAGAATGATACTTCTGAAGGAAAATGGAATAATTTTGTCATGTCATCACAGCAGAAAACATTTAACTCGTGGAGCTTCTCATAGGCTGTGTTCAGCACTGACTCCTCTAATCCAATGGATATGAGCTTTGATACATCGTACAGTATCAATTTTTTCAACTGTCCAAGAATCTCTTGTTTACTGTTAGAGGAATTCTGAGGTTGGAACATCTCTACGTTACTGCACTTTCCTATGCCCACACTTTGTAAACCAGGTGCCTTCCCAAGGATATCAAAGGGAAAAGCAGACTTCTCATTATCATCCACATCAAAGGACATCCAAATTTCTTTTAAAGATGAAAATTTGTTGCCTCCGGAACATTGTTGCAATATTGATATTAATGCTGAGGAGTGTATCCAATCAACATCTAATACCTCCAGGGCAGAAAGTTCCTAGTGAAGGAAAAGCAACCCAGAAATAAGGGCTCAGAATTAGAAGGTAAAGAGAAAAGTTCAAAAAAAACTAAAAGTATGAAGATTAAAGATTCAAAGTTTCTTACCTTGGGATGTGAGAAAAGGGGATGTCGATTGACTGAATTACTGCTACTTTCACCGGCACCCTCCAAACTTGCCCTTTGAAATAGCTCAAACTTAGGACAAGCTAGCACCAATAACTCGCGTAATTTACATTTCACAGTGGATATTAAAGGGAAAAAGTAAGTAAGTTCTGGCAATTCATAGACACAATGAGGTCAGACAAGGGAACTCAAACATTTCTGGTATACCTGCAGCTACATCTTCATTTCCAATAATTTCAAGCAAATTCTTACAATAATTTATTTCAAGTTTCGAAAGTTTTTTAAGAGTTCTGGCTAGAGCTGCTGCCTGAAATAGTGTTTGCAGAATTTCACAATTACTAACAGAGACTTGTTGCAGATTTTGAAATTTGTGATTTCCTTGATAATTCTTCTCCCACACATGCTTCAGCTTTGATAGCCCTTCTAAAGTCAAATTCTTCAGCTGGGATGGAATTTCCTCAGTTCCTTTCTCTAATTTCTTTCCAAAAATTACCTCTACTTTGTTACAATTCCGTACTTGCAAATCTTTTAAGTTTTTTAAGCAAATAAGAATTTTATATGGAATTGCACATGATAGATTTTCACAGTCTTCCAACTTCAAAGTTTTCAAGCTGTATAACCAACTTCTTTTCAGATCAGCATCAGCATGATTCCAGTTTTTTTGTAGATCGTGATGTTCTGAAAGACTCATTTCGTCGGTGCCTGCAAAAAACTTCTGCAAAATTGCAAATAAATGTATCATTAGATATATCATGTTGTGACAATGCTTACTCTCCCATTACACATCATTACATTGTTATTCCTGCTAGAATCTTTAAATTTGAGCAAGTAGTAAAGTACATTGAAGTTGCTCTTTGTGAATCAGAATTGTTACAAGTTTCAGGGACTAAAACCAGAAAAAATTTACAAAGACTAAAAGAAAAAGTTGATGTATTTCCTAAGAGAAATAAGATATTTAAGCCTTGATAATTTATTGATAAGTTTTCAAATTATCTTAGTTTTTTCTTTCTATTGACTAGTAGTAGTAGCGAGCAATCCAAACAAAGTTTTAGCCAAAAAGAATGATGTATTTACTTTAAAGTAAGTCTAAAAAGGGTGAACAAATCAACAAAATGTAATATGAAATTTAGTCAATCACTGCATATGGACATACCTTTTCTTGGTATATTTCTTGTATTGTTGTATTTAAATCATCTTTCCAGTAGCCTATCTTCTTCTCCTTTTCATGTACAACAAATATTGTTTGCAAAAGTGGAGTGCTCTTGACATTTCCAGAAAATTTGTCCATTTTTGGGCATGCACTCACTACTAGTTTCTCCAGAGATGGAAACTCGAAGACACAACTCCTAGAGAAACAATTGAGTTTCTTCAATGACACGAGTTCTATGACTTTCAATTGTTTGAAAAGAATGTCAGCTTTCCCTGTATTTTCATATTCATGTTCTTCTGTTTTGTCAACTTCCCCTATATTTTCATTATCGACAATTTCCTCCATAGATTCACAGTTGATTACCTTCATGCTGTCGAGTTGAACCAAGTTTTTAGCAGCCGATAGTGTCATTAGTCTTTTTAATCCATCACAATTTACCACTTCTAGGTATGTCAAGTGAGTTAGAGATACCGAAGAAGGCATGATATTGACTAAACGAGGACAATTCTTTAAAATCAATAACTCTATCCTTTCAAGAATTATGTCGCCTTCAAAGCTTATCATCTCAAGATCAGGCAAGTCTGTTAACTTCAAGTTTTTCAGCTTCGGAACTACCCCTAAGTTTTTAATTTCAGGAGACATTATAAGAGGTACTGTATCTATAAAGGAACACTTATTCAATGATAGGCTTGTCAGATTAGGATTTCTATGAAGGAAAGAATAGAGAATGTCAGGGCTCATTAGTCTAGATAAGCAAAGCTCTTCTAAGTTGTCCCGTCGATGGTTATTCTCCCCCATGTAACTGCTTGATGACTTTGCATGCCATGATTCAATTTGCATGGACTTCAACTTATCGATTACCTGTAAGAAATAAATCATGAAAAAAGAGTATATTAAATAAAAGTAAATAGACAAAAATACTTGTCAAGAGGTAACTTGAGATGTAAAATTGTCGCATTATTTCAGTTGTCATCACATCTATTTGCGTGTGTGTGTGTCTACAAGTCTACCAATCTTAATATTAACTTGAGGAGAGATATAGTATCTTAATAATATTCAGGGTAATTAAGAATATTTTTCCTTTTCAATAAGTTTTGCTCTATTTTACAATTAAGTAGAAAAATTTCTTAAAAGAGGGTAAAGGCTAACTGGTACCTCTTCAGAAAAGAGGGTTGAACTTGTCTGTGCATCTCTGGTTTCTTTCCTGAACGGTTCCAGTCTATCACAAAGCTCAATAGACAGGTCGTTCAGTATTGGAAAATTGAATTTATATTCTCCTGGACAGAAGCACGTAAGTGATGGTAGTTCCGAAAATTTGATAGTGGTTAGGTTGGGAAAATCAAAGGATATGTCTCTCTTGATACCTTCTCTCTTGGCAACAATTTCCCTCAATTGACAGCAATCCCATATTACAAGATTCTCAAGACTGTGAAAGCGCCTAGCTACAGACACTGGAAATATATTTTCTAAGCTTTGACAGTCACAAACCCACAACTTTTGCAGACTTTTTAATTCAAGAATCCCATTCTGATCTTTGCCCCAATTCCATACATGCTCCAGTTTTGGGAGTGTTTCTAAATAAATATCTTTCAAGTTTGTTACTTCCCTGCTATGTCGTTTTTTATCATCTAGGTTAAATAATGCTTTAAGGGATTTGCAATTTGTAACCCTCAAGTTGCATAGACTCTGAAACATCCTCCCCACATAACAAGGAAATATGAAGACAAGTTTGTCACACTCCTCGATGATCAAAGTATCCAGTCTGCGAAAGGAGTTTGAAGAGAGTTTAGAATTCCATATCTTCTCCAAATTCTTCATACCACTTAGTTTGATATTCTTCAAATTTGGAAAGATGGTACCCTGTTGTGGTTCAAATACACATAAGTTAATTAAATTAGATGTAAAACATAAAGCAAATTAAATAAACAAAGAGCACGCGAAAAAGATTTCATGTGAAATCATCAATTCTACCTCTGGTCTTATATATAAGAAAAAGTTGATGTATGTTTGGTCTAAAAATTGTTCCAAATAAATCAACTTTTGTTGACCCAATTTTTCTTATATATAGGAGTGGAGGGAGTAAATAGCAAAAATACAGAGACCAATACAACTTTTATAAACCATAAAACAACAATGACGACCAACCAAGCCTTATCCCACTAACTGGGTTCGGTAACATGGATCAAATTATGTCATAATATTCTATCATAAACCATATTTGAAACCAACCCATTAATCTCACAATCTTTCGCAATAGCCTCTCTTATAGTTTTTTCTAGGTCTTGTCTAAATCTGACTATCCTCCATCTGATCCACTCTCCTTACTACGTAAACCTACAAGTCATCTTCTCTCTGCATGCCAAACCCATCTTTTTCTCTCTCTCATGGCAAAATGGTAAGATTGCTGATTTGTTTCCTTGAGGTTACGAGTTTAAACCTTAGAAACAACGTATCCACTTGTGAGGGTAAGGATGCCTACATCTACCATCCTCAAACCCTACTCGGTGGGAGCTTCGTCTACCCACTGTTTTATTTGTGTTTGAGCATGAAAATGTAGGATGGTTCATATTTTTCATATCCTATGTTTATACATAAGTTTACAATATAATAAAATACATATCTAATAGAGATTTTTTTTATTTTTATATCTGGATATAACAAGATGGCATTCAAAAGCATCACTACATGAACAGAGATATCAACTATGTTGCCACCTCAAATCCTATTGTAGGAAAGACAGATGATATTAGACATTATTAGTATATATTAGGTCATTATTAGTTATTATAAGACATTATTAGTAATTATGCCCATTGTAATTCCTTTTCCAATATAAATAGTCTTGGACTCTAGAAATAAAATATGAAAGCATTATTCATATATATATTTATCATATGATTTCTATATTCTTTCTCATGGTATCAAGAGCCATGTGGTTCAATTGCTTGCAACTAGTTACCTGAAAGTCTTATTCTTTGGTGATCCATCCCAATTGCAATGGATCATTACAATCTATGGAAGACGACAACAACCATTCTCAGACCTTAAGCTGAAAAAATCTTTTATGACCACCGCATGCGGCGGCGGTTCACGTCAAGAACCAGAAGTGATAAACAATGGTAATGGTTTCATACCGGTTGTCACCAACAACAATGGCAGCAATGCTACTAGAAGCGGCAGCTAGGTAGCAGCAATGGTCCTGGTGGAGGTGACCCTGGTGATTGTGGAGGAGGCCTTGGTAGCGGAGGCTACAGTGATGGTCCTTATGGTAACAATGATAACAATTATTATTGTCGTGAGGGTTATTCTAAAACCCTCAAGTTTTAAGTTCAGCGCCTTAATGGAAAAAATTACATGGAGTGGGCCCAAACGACAAAAATAATACTAGACGGTAAGGGAAAACTTGGCTTCATCACGGGGGAAAACCAGATGCATACAAGAAGTCTAAGAATTCCACAATTATTGATTGGTTGGGGAGCACTATGGAGCAAGAAATTAAGAAGCCATGTATGTTCTCGCCAACTGCAAAAGATGTTTAGGATGATGTCAAAGCCACAAATTTTGATATTCATAATTCTTCTCAAAAATTTTATCTCAAATCCTGATTGTGGTAGGCCAAACAAAGTGACAGGGATTTGACCACTTATTATAATGAGTTAATGGTGTTATGACAGGAAATGGATCTATGTTTTGATGATAATTGGAGGTGCACTGAAGACACTGTTTTGTTTCTCAAGACAAGAGAATGACTGGGTATTTGTGTTCTTGGATGGTCTTAATAATTCTCTTGGTGAAGTCCGAGGCATAATACTTGGAAAAATCTCATTACAAATACATCAGGAAACTTTCTCAGAAGTCAAGAAGAGAAGAGAGATGGAAAGAAACCATGATGCGACCATTGCAACCGTCCATGGCACACCCCTGATACATGTTGGAAGCTTCATGGCAAACCTCCGAGCTAGAATGAAAGGGGAGGAAAGGAAGGTTGTTCTCTCCAAGCTAGTAGTTATGATCAGGCGCATCAATGTTCTTCAACTTAATTTATTTTTTCACCAAGGAACAATTAGACCAACTGTACAAAGTTGTTTGAGTCTTAAACACCTTTCTATATAGCTCAACGAGGTAATTTCTCAAATATTGATGTTGTTAGTGTCAAACCCAGTTCTACTTGGATTATTTGATTCGGGTGACGCCGTTCATATGACTGGGAAGTTAAATCTGTTTTCGTCTTACATTCCATATGGCTCTCTTTCAACTATTGCAGATAAAGGTTCTGTCACCATTATTAACCTTGAAAAATGTCTTCCATGTTCCTAATTTGTCATGTAATCTAATATCAATTACCAAGTAAAAAAGGATATAAATTGTCAAGCTAAGTTTTTTCATTCTCATTTGTATGTTTAAAAATTTAAACTCGGGAAAGATGATGGGAAATGTTAAAGAGAATGCAGGACTCTACTGCCTTAACAGTGGACCTGACTCCATAGATCATCCTCAACAAATAAGTACATGCTTTGAATCTGTCTTTGTTTTATCTAATAATGATGACAATTTGTCATGGAATTTAAGACTAGGACATCATAGTTTTTGAAAATATTTTTGCACCAAAAGAAAATGTTGAAGGATCGATATCAAAACTAAATTTGTTTGTGAATGAGGTTCCCAAGAATTATAGGGTAAAATTTTCAAATCAAAACATACTGGACAAATTCTTGATCTCGGTAGTAATGATTAACAACCTGAATTGCCACAACACAATGATTCAAATAAAGAAACATAAAACAGGTTCAATAGCAGTGATCCTATTTAGAAAGGGAAACGTCAATGAAGGAAAGGACCGTAAAAGGGGAGATGAAGGACCCATTCTACAACACTGCCAAGAATCTGAACCAAGAGATGATCCTAATATTTGTCCAAATCCTGGTAAGTCCAAATGTTGGTAAGTTTTCCACTATACTTAAGTGTTGTGGTATGTCCTCTTCTATTCCTAAGAATCGTGAGCCTAATATTGATTTACCAATGGCAATTATGAAACCTGTTAGATTGAGTACCAAATATATGATGTCTAAATTTATGTCATACTCAAATTTTTCTTCTTTCTTTGTTGTTATTTGTTTTCTGTAGAAATTCCCAAAAATGTACACGAGGCTCCGAAAATTCCAAACTGGAAGGAAGCTGTTTTGGAGCAGATGATAGCTCTTGCAAAGAATAAAATTTGGACAGTCATGACTTTACTGGAATGAAAAATATTGTAGGTAGGGGTGGGCAAAAATATCCAAAAACTGAACCAAACCGAACCGATTAACCGAACCAAACTAAAATTAACTGAACCATCATTATATTGGTTATTGAACCGAACTGTTATTTTAAAAACAGTTCATTAACTGAACCAAACGGTTAACCGAACCGAAGCAAACTCAATTAACTGAACTGAACCATTAGATCATTTAAATTGATGTATAACATTATATAACCTAAGGAGGATACATAATTTTGATGGGTTTCTGGATAATTGCTCTCAATTTCGATTCTTAGAAGAATTTGTGTCGACTCTTTATTTTCCTATAGTGTTTTCGGCATTTGACTTGATTCATCTCGCATGTTTTGAGCACCAAAAGCTATACCTGGCAACTGTGGTTCCTGGTAATCATCTCTTTTTGTGTGCTGAAGTCCTAGTAATTCAATTCTCTGGACCTCTCAGTTTGGAGTAAATCTATTGGCTGCGTTACTGTACAACTTGAGCCTAGTTCTTCTTGAATTTTAAGTGTTTGATTAATGATTGCTTTCAAATTTTGTTTGGAAAATGGCTCGCAATTATATCATGTTATACATCAATTACGTTGGAATTTCTAAGCAATGTTACACAGTTCATTAAAAAAGGACAAAAAAACAATTCAATTCGCAAAAGGATTAAAAAAATTCAAAATATAAATTTTGGTTCGGTTCGGTTAGTAAGTTACGAAACGGTTAACCGAACCATAACTTTGGTTCAGTTCAGTTCGTTCCAAATCTTAAACGGTTTGGTTATTCCGAACCATTTCAACACTTCGGTTCGGTTTGGTTCGGTTCGGTTAATATGGTTAACAGAACCATGCCCACCCCTAATTGTAGGTTGTAAATGAACCTTTGCTGTGAAGTATAACTCTAACAACACAATTCAAAGATACAAGGCATACTTGGTTGCTAAAGGGTTTACTCAGACATATAATGTAGACTACTCAGAGACATTTGCTCATGTTTCCAAATTAAACACAGTCGAAGTTCTCTTGTCCTTGGCAACGAAATTAGATTGGCCTCTTAACCAACTTGATGTAAAAAATGCTTTTCTCAATGGGGATATAGAGGATGAAGTGTACATGGATAGTCCTCCAAGCTTTGAGGACAAGTTTGGTTCAAAATATGAAAATTGCAAAAGTCCCTATATGGTCTCAAGCAATCTCCAAGGGGATTGGTTCAAAAAAATCATTTGGTCTGTTAAAAGACAAGGATATATGTCAAGTCAAACATATCATACCTTACTCATTAGGTTTTCCAATGATGGCAAGATTGCCTTTCCAATTCTATATGTGGATGATATGATTCTTGCACGAGAGATGACATAGTTAAGATGGATAAATTCAAGAAAAACTTGGCAAAAGAGTTTGAGAAAAAGGATTTAGGTGTACTTAATTTCTGAATAACTATCAAAAGAGGGAATTGTAGTTTCTCAGAAAGTACATCCTAGACCTCTTGGAGGAAACGGAAATGAGTCCGTGTAGACCAACAAATACCCTTGTGGAACAAAACTGCAAAACTTTAGGAGAAAGGTAATGTTCCTATTGATATTGAACGATACCAGGTATTAGTTGGTAAGCTAATTTAATTAGCTCACACTAGATCTGATATCCCATTCTCTGTGAGTGTCATAAGTCAATTCATGCATTGTCCCTATGTAGACCACCAGGAGGCAGATTACCGAATCTTAAGGCACCTAATATTCAGTCCTAGAAAAGGCTTGTATTTCAAGAAAACCGATGAGAGAGATGTCTCTATATTTACAAATCTTGATTGGACATGATTTGTTAATAGGAAACCTACTCATGGATATTGCACCTATGTTTGGAGAAATCTAGTTACTTGGAGAAGTAAGAAACAAGGTGTTGTTTCTTAAAGTATTGTAGAAGCCGAATTTAGAACCATGACTCAAGAAATTCATGAGCTATTGTGAACTCATAAACTCTTGGAAGAACTGAAGTTGAAAGTTGACTTACCCTTAAAATTGATAGCAAAGCAAGAATAAGTATAGCTCACAACCCAGTTCAACATGACATGACCAAGCACATTGAGATTGACTGCCACTTCATAAAAGAGAAAATTGTTAATGGAACTATTTGCTTGTCGTATGTCACTTCAAATTAGCAAATTGTTGGTATCTTGACAAAGAGCTTCACAAGGTCTAGTTTTGAGCGACTTATAGTCAAGTTGGGCATGACATGTATCTATGCACGAACTCGAGACGGGTGTAGAAAAGTCAAAGGATATTATTAGTCATTATTAGAATATATTATGTCATTATAGTCGTATAAGACACTCTTAGTCATTATGTCCATTGCAATTCCTTTTCTTATGTATTCCAGAAGAAAATAATTACACGGACGAATTCCAAAATGAAATTTTTTTTAGGGGTAAATCGAAAATGACCTATTTTACAGGGGAAAAGCACTATTATCCCCAAAATGTATTATAAAAGAGGAGAAGAAACAGCTACGGAGGGACAAGGACCAAATATGAGAGAAATCACTGGAACCTATAATTAGGAAGATTAAATCTATTCTATTTATAGTCACACATGGGCTAAATTTCCATATTAATTAAAGTGAAGCCATACAAAAAGATGTGTCTCATCTTTCTCTTGGGAAAAGATGTTTCTCATCTTTCAACTTTCAACAAACCAAAGAACCAACGTACCTCATCTTTCTCTTGGGAAAAGACGTATCTCATCTTCACACATTCACTTACGAAAAGGCTTTGAAGATTGCGTAGACTCTTAGCCATTGAAAATGAAATTAAATAAGTTAAACTTGTACAATCATTCACGTCCATGTGTATCAGATTTTGAAAACACTCCAAAGGTTGGTCGGACCATATTTTGTCAATTTGGATTGAGGACAAAACCATTCTTTCTAACATGGAAACTTCAACCTGCCAGGTGACACATGTGCTTAGTGTCATAAGAAAAAAACTAAAGACATGACTTTCACTTCGCCAAATTAATTTTTGCAAGAGAAAAGATATTTTAAAATAAAAATAACACCTTACAAAATCCTTCCTTTTGGTTTTAACAAATAAACTTTGAAGAGAGAGTTTTGAAATGTAAAAGATAAATGAAACGGCACCACAATTTGATAGCATTTACCTACCTTATTATCATGGAATAGTTCTGCAGCTTCTTCTTTTGTTGAAGAAATGTGATAGAATCCAATTAATTTAGGTAAAGACAGTAGAGTCAAAGAACGTAATTTAGGAAACTTCAGAGGCTCAGTGTTTCCTTGATCTTCCACAAATACAATCTCCTTCAGAGCATAACATTCAGAAACTTCGATTGTTTCAAGAACAGTTAAGAGACTAATCACAGAAAATGAGAAGATATTGCTCAGTCTACCACAATGATTAATCTTGATGACTTTCAATTTACCAAAAGAGGGTGCTGAAAGTTTGCAGGAGCATATTTTACCCATGTTCTTGAGATTATACAACTGCAATGACTCCAATCTAGGAAAAGCCTTCTCCTTACGCTGCCTATGCTGCCTGTCCTTTGGATTGGCAAGAGACTCAATGTTGGAATTATTGACAATCAACAAATGTTTTAGATATGGAAATCCTTTCAAATTCAAACTGTAAAAAATATCATCCACGCCTTCAAAATCTTCCAATAACAAATGTTCAACTCTTTCAAACAACATCTTGATACCCGTTTGAGAATGAATAGAGAAGTCATTTTTTAGCTGTACTGCTAAAAATCTTGATGTTTCATACTTCTCCGGCATCTTGAAATTCATCTCTGAATCAGAAGTAGGACCTCCAATAACAATCCTGTATGTATGTAACTTGTCAAAGAACAAGTTCTTTGGCAAATAGGAAGCTTTTTGGATTTCCATGTCTAGAGTTGTCAACTGATTCAGGCATCTCAACTCGGAAAGACAAGCAATTCCGTTGGGGTATGTTTGTCCTTCAACTCCCCATTTAATGTCAGTATTTCTCATATACAACTCTTCCAAATTAGTCAAACTTGAGAATATATTGGATGGAACTTCTTTAAGTTTGGAGCAATTACTTATGTCAAAACTTTGCAGTTTTTTTAATTGCTTAAGTTCAACAGGCAGTTTATCAATATCAGAACCTGAAAAACTAAGAATTCTTAACTTCTTCAACTCACCTATGATAGATAACTCCTTACGTAGATTGCATTGCTCCAAAGAAAGCATTCTAAGCTCTGATAGAGATGCGATTGATGACAACAAGGGTGAAATGCAAATGCCAGTCAACATTAGCACTCTGAGTTCTTTCATTCCTTTGAAAAAGTTAGTTGGTATTTCCAGATGTGAATCAATATTGTTACATTGGAAGACTCTAAGTCTCGGGTAGTTTATTCTTTTTGGAAACCCCTCCATGAAAAGGCATTGATGCAAGGAAATAGTAGCATACCTCTCAAGCTTATCTGGCCATTCATCTATTTTACACTTAGTCATTGTAAATGCATGCTTCTCCTTAGAGGCTATTGACAAAGCCTCACGCCGAACAATATCTTGCATGGTGAAACGATCACCTGAATAGCTGTCCATCAGCAAACCAGCAACTTTTAGCTTTCCAACCAGCACATAAACTCTATTCCGGCCTTCCTTTACGGTGTGAATTCTTTGAAGAAAACCCAGACCAATGCAGTATTTCACCAAGTCCAAAATCAATGCATCAGGACCCATGCAAGCAGAAATTAAGAATATATACTTGAGCTCTTCATCTTCTAAAAGATTGTAACTCAACTTTATAGAAAACTCAGATGTTCCAGTTAACTTCCCCCTTTCAAGCTGTCGGTGTGCATCTTCCCATACCGAGCAGCTCTGATTCTTCAATGCCCGTGCAGTTGTGACTATTGACATCGGCAACCCGTTGCATTTGTTGACAATTTGAAAGGCTAGTTTTTCTAATTCAGAATTTCTGTCACTTATTCCAGCCATTTTCTTGAAAAGTAACTCTGCTTCCTTTTCCTTTAAGACATCCATGAAGTAGATAAAATCTATCTTCCCTTCCATTTGATTTAACAACACTTGTTTGCTTTCAGAAATCAGTAAAACCTTGCACCCTTTGTAATAACTGAGAGTTTCCTCTGGTTTTTCCACACTGGATGCACTAGGAAGTTTTGTGGATTTCTTCGTATTGTTTTTTTCTTTTTTTGACTTACTGCGCTCAAGAGGGCCTTTTCCTTCTTTGACATTCCCAGATGGAATTCGCTTCAATGTTTCCGACCTACTCAACTCCCTATTTTGATCGCCACTCACAAGCGGAATATCAAGCTTTATTTTCGTCCTACTATGCTCCCCATTTTGATCGCCACTCACAAGCGGAATCCCAAGCATTTTCAAGTTTAATGTTGCCCAAAGATCATCTAAAATGATAAGTATGCTCTCCTTCTCATTCTTCAATCTTTTCAGTATTTGAGCAGCTCTTCCAATGTCGCTTTCCTGGTCCAATTTCATCCCCAATCTGTCAGCAATTTGCCCTTGAATTTTTCTTATGTCAGGATTTCTTGTTACATTTGCCATAGTCACTACATCAAACATCTTAGCCCCTTCTGCTTCCCGAGCAATCTCTTTGACCAATGTGGTCTTACCCACACCACTTAGCCCGTGAAGACCAATCATTCTAACATTTGGACTTTTCAATGATTTGTTGATCTTTTCAAAAGTTTCCTCTCTTGATGAAAACCTTTCATAACTAACGTTATCAAAAAAGTCAGCCATGGAGACTGGACCAAGCCAATAAGAAAAAAAATCATGGTTTGCTGTTTTTTGTAGTCTGTTAACATTCCCTAAAATATTGAATGCTTCTTTACTTAGATGCCACCTTATCCCTGGTTTAGGAAGTTTACCGCTTTGCCAGTTAAATGCGGCAAGTTCATGATCTGTGTCTTGAATAAACTCCTCGGATTTTGAAATTGTTTTATTCACCTCTTTTATCCATTCTTCAATCTCCTCAGGAATTCCTCTATCGTATCGATTCTCTTCCTCATTAACTTTATGTTGAACTGCATATCTCTCTTTCTTGAGATTATGAATTCCCTGTTTTAGCTTCACAAATCTTTCATCATACAACTGCAAGTGAGTCAGGAACTGTCTTTCTAGCCACGCTTTTACACAAGGTGATGACACCAACTGATGGAAATACGTTACACAATCCATGCTTCATCCTCAACTACATCTTCTGCATGGATGCAAAGAGTAAGAAAATATTAATTAAAATTTGCAAGAAAACAGCCGTGAATAAATGAGATTAGCAAATTTTGTCCAGTGGGAGGGGCGCACGGGCCAAAGTAGGACAACTAGCATAGTATTGTGGGGTTGATTAATCTCTTTATAATATGATCAAAAATTATAGTTACTACAAATGAACAAAAAAAAATTCCAATACACTCATTAGTTTCTATAACTCACAAGTCTGACATGATTTGTTGATGCCTAATTAAATTTCAACCATGTGTTACGGAATGTAATCCTAGCCCTCTTCATGCTCTTGTATTCTTTTTGGGTTGGAAATCCGAACCTACCTGTTGAGTTTTTTTTTTTGTGGTGGTCGGGGTTCAAACTCCAAATCTTACATATATTATGCATTGTCCCTATCATCTGAGTTAAGTTTATGAAGATATCCCTACCTATTGAGTTAAACATGAGATAGATATTCTACTATCCAACTAAATTAAAAAATAAATACAAAACTATGAATATATTTAAATTATTTATTAAAAAATTTATCAAAAAAAAACTTCCTCCAATTTCGTATGTAAGAAAAAATAACACATAATAAGTGCTAATTAAGAATAGTAGTATATTTACTAAGTCTTTTAAAGGACATCTGGTCCAATCTATTTGTTTGGTAGATACTCTTTATGATCCTATTTATAAGAAACATTTGACTTTTTAATTCATTGCATAAATGATATATTTGGTTTATATTTTAGACAAAATACATCAATTACTCAATGAATCTAAAAAGACATATATTTAGCCCTATGCATATAATTCAAATATTATATAGTCACTTAGATTATGTGTCCCTAATATTGTTCATTGTGAAAAACAACCAAAAAATACTAATATGGGTCCCATGTTTGAAGTATGTAACGTGAAAAACAATGTGAAAAAATTGAAGTATGAAAAATCAAAGTTAATGTATTATATAATATTATTCTCATTATTATGTCGATGATATTAAAACAAATACTAATTAAAATTGGTCGCTTATGTTAGTTGCAATATAAGTTACGTCTATCATGATAGAAATATTAATACAGGTTCCGTGTTTCAATTGTATGCTCCAACTGTTTTTTTTTTTTTGCAATCCATTTATAGAAAAACAACATACAAAATTAAAGTGTGATTAATCATAATGTGTTTTGTTTATATACTCACACAGAGACGGAGCGAGGTATATATGTTTTGGGGCAGCCGCCACCTCCCAACAATTTCTAATACTATAGTACCCTATGTATGTATCTGGGGCTCGCCACCCCAGCCATGTGAGTTTCATAAAGAATTATCCAAAGAATCATCACATCTTTCAAACTAATATATAATAGAATATAATACCAATATGTTTTATATATTATTCTTACAATTGTACAAAGAGATGAATAACCGAGTTGCTTATGAGCACTTGGAACTTCTTGCTTTTTTTTTTCTTCCTTCTTTTCAAACATAAGATGATTTTATTTAAAAGTTAAAATATAGTACTTAACTTCTATGTAAAATAAGATGATTTTGTCAATTAAAACAACTTAATATAGCTTAACTTAACTTTCAAACACAGTCATTATAGTCACATTCTCTCATTTCACAAAACAAATTGTGTGGAGTTATACATTGCGTGTTTGGTATTATTTTAAGCTTGTCAAAATTTCGGTGGTTTACTATAATTTCGGTAAATCTAACTTTAGTTTAAAGATGCATAAGACTTAACTTTCATATTCCACAAAATATGTTTACTTTGATGAGGTTAGTACAATAATCTTTCATCATGCTCTACGACTATAAGTGTCAAACAAACAAAATACGAGAGAGCAAATCATGCCTCATTATTTCTGCCGCCCCCCTCAAGAATATTTTCTGGCTCCGTCCCTGTACTCACATATGCTAGGATAGATTTTATTTATATATAGTTTATACAGTCACATATATCTTATTAATACATAGTTAACATTAAATTTTATAAATAAACATATACCGACATATTCTCGTGAAAAAAGATACACTCACACACACTGACAAATATACTCACATATATTTTAATAATGTATAGTTCACATAAATTTCATAAATAAAGATATACTAACATTCCCGTAAACAAAATATATGCTTAGATTTTTTTTTTGAGAAAAATATATATATACTTAGATATATTTTTATTAATATACAGTTTGTATACTTACATATATATTATTATTTTTTTCTTCAAACTATATATTTTATTAATATATAGTTCATATTAAATTTCATAAATATATTTTTTTTTATGGTAGAGGAAAGATGGAATTTTTATGTTGGCATGTTTTATAAAAAAATCTGATAAATACTTATTTTAAGGGAGATAAATAATTTTTTTTGAAGGAATAATATTTTTATTTGGTAAATCAAAAAAAGAAACTTTTGTTGATAATAAAGAAAAGAATAAATTAAGAAAAGAATATTTCTAATGGTTTGTAAAATTAAGAAAGAAAAAAAATGAAGTTTGTAAAAATAAATTACGAATCTTGTAGTTATTACTATTGTTGTGTTTTTTTTTTTATTACGTACAATCACAAACTTTATGTACAGCAACAAAGTTTTTTTTCTTATTTTCCTTTCAATTTTTCTTCTTCAGAATACCAAGTTTCATATATATTTTTTTACTAACAAAAAAAGTGCAGTTTTTTTGTTACAGAACTTAGTGTGTGTTTTTTTATTATAAAATCCATTCAAAACAAATCCAAAATTTTGGAGGTGTTGGCTTTTTCGAATTAATTTTCAATAAGCAAATGATTCTTTATTTTTAAATATGAAGAATTAAAAATTAATTTATTAATTTCAAAAATCAGAAAAGGCTTTTTAAAGAAAATAAAATAATTTTGATATTATTTGATGATGAAGATGAAGGAATTGTTTTAAAGTAAGCTTAATTACATAAATCTTCAACTTATTTGTTGTTTTTGATTTGGTCCCTTAACTCTAAAAATTTTCCTTTTATGTAATTAAGCCTTTAAAGTATTATGATGGAAGAAATGAAGAGGAACATCATACCTATGTTATTGATCATCAGTTCTTTCAATTTGTTACTTTTTCTACATAAAAAAAAAAAAAAATCATCAAAAGAAGATGAGAAGCGAAGAGATGACACTAATGAAAAAATTAGAGAAAGAAGATGCAAGAGAGGGAATATAGGAGTTAATGAATTTGAAATTTGAAATTTGAATTATTAGATTGTGAAGTGACAATGTAATGAAGAAAAAATGGTTGGATAAAGTGATGTTGGATAAAGTGAAAAGATGATAAGTTATTTTTATTTAGCTTGACAAAAATAACCCTGAAAATTGTGAAGGAATTGTGATGGGAAAAAGTTGGGTAAGGGTAGCTAAGTAAAAATAATGATTTTGACAGCGGATTTGACAAAAATAACCCTAAAGTTGTGAAGGAAAAAATTTAGAAGAAATTGGGTATGGGCAGTTAAGTAAAAATGGTAGCCATCTGTTTTCATATATTGTAGTAGATAGATAGAAATGGTACATGAATGTTCCTATATATAGATTTTAGTTAAGTAACTAACTCGTAACCAAACTTCTCAAACACTCTAACTAATTATAGTGTAATAACAAATACGACACAAATATGAATTCGTATTTTATACCCCCTTTTCCTTTTCTTTATTTTTTTATTTCTTCTATCTCTCATCTCTCTCTTTGTGATCCTCTCATCTTCTCCCTCTGTTTTCACCTCTGACCATCATTCACTTATCTATAAAATCTTTTCGAACATCACCACCCCACCGTTGAAACTCACTCCACCTTCGTCGATGTTTCCTTCATCAGACCATCACACCTGACCACCATGTATCTCACTTTGTTCTTCCTTAAGGACGTGAGACTAAGTCGGAGGAGGCAGGGAGCGACTAAGACGGAGGAGGAGGGGAGCGACGGCATGTGAAGTGAACCCTAGATTTAGGTTCAAAATAGAAAGTGAGTATTGTGGAAGTGAAAGAGTCGTGTGTGATAGACTGAGTTTGAGAGAGTATGTAAGATAATATTAGAAAAAGTAATCATTTATCCTGAGGGGTAACTCGTACTCGATCACTATTTCAGTTATTTTCATGTCATGTCCCATATTTTTTGTCCTTGTTTTTCTTTTGACCGGGTCAGACCCAACCTATTGCATTTGGGTGGGAGAAGTTGTATGAACGGACCATGGTGTGACCACCCCTAGGTAATACTACAGTTTACCTATCTCACTATATGGGCTCATGGATATTAGATTATGGTTCTTATGACCATGCAGTTGGTAATCCCTCTCTTATCCATAACATGTCAACTCCTAAAATTCATCACAACATTATCCTTGCTAATGGTGCTAAGGCACATGTTACTGATATCGGTTAAGCTTTGCCTTTGTCATCTCTATCCTTGAATTATGTTTTATTTGTAGATAGATCTCCTTATAATTTGATTTCAATCAGTAAACTTACAAGCTCCCTCAATTGTTTTGTAACAATTCATTTTAACTCTTTCTTTATCTAAAACAAAGTTTAGGAAATATAATTGGAACGGGATCGGAATCATAGGGTCTCGATTATCTTCATCCTCATTCATCTACCATCTTTTTGTGTTTTGACATCTCCATATATCATTCACCATCAGATGGGCCATACAAGTTTACATAACTTAAAGGTGTTGGTTCCTCATGCGATCCATACTTTGCCTAGAAAACTAAACATTTCAAAACCTCTATAAATAGAGGTGTGGGCCATTATTGTAGAACTAACCACTATTAAACCGAACCAAAATAGCGAGAGACAGAGGGTAGAGAGAAGGAGTCATCAATGGAGGGCTAGGAAGCTTGGAATCAAGGTTGTTGATGCTTCTCAAAAACCTATCAACTCTCTTGTGTTAGTTATGGATATCATGGGTAACTATAAACTATCTTTTGCTTTGGGATCGGATGTAAGTAGCTAGGAATCTATGTAGTACTCGTAATTTGGCTGGTTCTATATGATTTTTGCATTCAACATAATCTTTGTTTGAATTCGTGCTTAACGTTTTGTCAATGATGTAGTGTTCTACAATCAGGGACGGACCCACGTATGGCTCCCTGCGGGCCTGGGCCCTCACTACATTTGCAAAATAAAATAAAATACTACTCATCTATTCTACTGGTAATCTGGTATGGTAATATATGATTATTCTGTATTAACTCTTGTGTGCGTGTGTAGTTTCATGACTTGAACTTAACAACAATATTAGAGTATATATTATATATACAAAAGACACCACAAAGAGAGAAGCATGAGGGGTAGTTATTATCTTTTTTTTGTTATTGAGGGGTAGTTATTATTTAGGATATTGTTTGAGTTTTGATTATTATTTTGGTAGTGTTTGTTTTTTAATTGGTATATTTGTTTTTAGAGTTGTCTTTGATATTAACTGTCGCAAGTGTAACCGTTAATTAAAATAATTTTCTCTGTTATGAGTCTTATAAGAAAATTTATGTAAAATCGCACGAGAGATGAATTAAAAGTGAGAAAATCATTCAATGTTTTTAAAATCTGAAAACCGTAAAGAACAATTATAATGTATATTCCTCTCGTAAAAATTATAATGTATATTTATGTTTTTAAGAATGAAATGTTTGCCTAATCCTGGTTTCATCACCGTCTACAATTGATCTTTTGATTTCTTTTGAGCCAAGTCCGCCTAACTATCTAAAGGGAATGATTTAAAGTATGTATAAGTGCTATTTCTCTAGACATAATGGGTAGTTTTCTATTCGTGTATAACCATCCGAGTTTATGTCATTGTAACAATCGGCTATTTTGTCACATATGATATCATTTTCTATACATAATTGAACGATGTAGAAAAGTACACAAGTGAGGTTAGTGCCCTCGTCTAAAGGCTAGCTATGTACATAGGAATATAAAGTTTTGGGATGATTTTTTCGTTTTCAAGTGTACCCGTCATATAAACTATTCCGTTTATGACAATTCTTCATTATTTAATTAATTAATCAAATTTTTCAAATATCTATACTTTTATATAAAACAATAGGTCAAATACCATTTTTTGTCATTTTAGTTTGTCAGAATTCCCAAGTTAGTCCTTTAAGTCTCAAAAATTTTAATTAAGTCTTTTAGTTTAACAAAATTCTCAAGTTAGTCCCTTAAGTTTCAAGTTTCAAATAGGTCCGTTTAGTTGATAAACTATTTCACCGTCATCGTTTCAAAAGTTTCAAATAAGTCATTTTAGTTTGAAACTTTTGAAACTTAAAGGACTAACTTGGGAATTATGTCAAACTAAAAAGACTTATTTGAAACTTAAAGACTAACTTGGGAATTCTGACAAACTAAAATGACCTAATTGAAAATTTCACAACTTAAATGACTAACTTGAAAATTTTGTCAAACTAAAAGGATCAAAAGTGGTCTTTAGCCAAAACAATACTAAGTTTTGTGAAACAATTTTTATTTCAATTTTACCCTCGCTTAGTTTTTTTTTCTTCCCATTATATCATTCATTTCCAATTAAAGTACTTCATTTTTTTTATAGAATCCGATAAAATTTTATAACTTCATTTTTATGCAGTAACACCAGTGTTCATATATTTTTACTCAGAGGTCATTTGTTACAAATTAAAAAAGAAAAAAAGAAGGGATTTTAATATTTAATTATGTATAGATTATTTTTTTAGAGATTTTATGGAAAACAATATTTTTTTTTACCATAATAAAAATCATTCAGAGAAAATAATTTAAAACTTTTTTTGAAAGATTTTTTAAACTTGTTTGGACAAAACTATCTAAAAGTGATTTTTACATAGATACAGGGCAACCCAAGAATATGATTGAAAAATTAATTATTTATAAGAATACCTTTGGTTATATGCTGATTCAAAATTGGTAACACTAGCTTTCAACGAGGCTACCCTGGTCGATTAGAAATAGATGACTTAGTTGTTTAAATTTTATTACACAGATGCATCTAATTGTTACTCATATTTATAGAGAAGATAATGTTTGTGAAGATAATGCCATGCCTTCCCACTTTTCACATGGTGGGAAGGCAAAGATTTTGTTAAAAATAGATTAGACCTTCTTAACTATACATTTACTTCCTTTTAAAAAGACTTTGGTTTAGTCCTCCGTTTCTTTTTTGTGCTCCTTTTTCTTTTTTATTAAATTGGGTGGTGCTCTTTGCAACACTTCTGCTAAAAAATTCACTTTCTTCTAAAATACGATTTTTCAAAATATTACCCATAACAAATTTTTCATTTGAAGTTTTTTTTTTTTTTTTCCTAAACGGTGACAAAAACATATATAATACTTTTAAAATTGACTTTTTTTAATTAGATACTCCCTCTTGTCCTTATTATAACAAGAAAAAAAAAACTTCAAATTCAATGTAATCTTTAATTGTAGTAACTTTTTAAACATTTTTACAAAATATACGCACATAGAAAGTTGTGAAACATTAAACACATTCACTAATATTAAAAAGACAAACATTAAATGAGGGATGGAAAAATGTTTTAAACAATAACTTCACCTCAAAAGTTGTGACATTTTGTTATAAATAGAACAATTATTTTTCAAAAAACATTAAGTAACATTAAGAAAGTTAATTTTCTTCTCTCTTTTCTCCTTCTCAAAATCCTAGTTGTCACCATTTTTCTTCTTCTTGATATACCGAAAAGGGGTGGTTTAATTTAAGATCAATTTTGACCTGAAATCACCCTTCCAAAATATTTTTCTTTCTCTTTTAGATAAATAAGTGGTTTCCGCATATTTTCAGTCTACCTTCGTTTGTTTTTGTGATTTCGTTGTCTTTAAAAAACTCAACTTCTTTTCATTTCCCATATTTGTGTGGTGGGTTTTTTATTTTTGTTTTAGTGTGGTGTTTCTTTGATTAACGTTGGCGGATTAGCTTTAATCAAGTGCAAATTCAATCAATGACTTTGACTTTGTCAACGTTGTAGATCTAGAGATTTGAGTATTCCAAAAGCTTGAATATAATCATATTTGTAGGTATATGTACTGTGTCGTTTTAAGCTATTAATTTGGATGCCCTGAGTTTGTTTGCAATTCATCCTTTTTGTTTTTAACGATTTTAAATTTCTATTATATCGATATACTCTATCAGTTTAAATGAATATCATATAGGAGTAATTACACTAGATGGAACACTCAAATTTAGATTTTTCCAGAAACAATTAATGGAAGAGAATTTTAAAAATTTGAGGTTTTTATTCGTTTTTACAAAATATGAGGCTTTTAATTTATTGTCTCTATAACATATTTAGTTTTTCGTTGTGGTCCCTAAATATTTTTCTTTTAATGTGGCCTCTGTAATTGTTTTTTATTATTTTTGTCCTCTTTGTTTTTGGGTCCTACAATATTTTGTCCCATGATATTTGGTTTCTAGTCAATGATCTATACACAGTATGATGATATGGTTTTTATGCAAGTAATAATGCTTGTATATAACAAGGACAGTGCAATTTCTTTGAAGAACTTTAAAAATTAATGAATCTTAGATTTTGAGTCACTTGTTATATTGTTTTGTAAAAGGATATATAGCTTTTTTAAACAAATTAAAGTTTTAAAAGTTTTCATCCCTTTAGGATAAATTTTGTAAAAAATAAGAATTTGAAGAAATAAATAAAAAAGAATTGCTTTGAGAAGTTGTTCTTAATATCTTCTCCAGAAAATCATTTTTTATAACAGGTATTAAAAAAATGTTTTCGTCTAGGTAAACAAATACAAAATAACTTGCACTGATTTTCTTTCCTCTTTTTAAGGGAAACTTACCCTGGTTGTTTAAATATCTATCTAAAAATCATTTTATTTAAGGGAAATTTTACGATACATCCAATATATTTGAGTGTATCGGTACACTTCCTCTTTAAATTAATAGTTAAATAAGTCGTTTTTTGAAGAAAAATATTGTTTTTTTTTTATCACTTATAATTATAATAACTAAATCTTATTCATCAAAAGTGTCAACGAAATAAAACTATTTTCTTTTGAATTTTTATCACTCATGATTGAGAACATTGATTATTTTTTACGATAATATGTAAAAAAAATTACTATGATTCTTATAAATAATGAAATGATGTTTTTTCTTACGAAATAATTTTCTATAAAATATAAATATTAAAAAATAGTTATTTCTTACATGAAAAATGATCGTTAATTTATAAAATTATGAAATAGTTATTTCTTACTTGAAAAATGATCGTTAATTAGAAGTTTCCTTTATTTAATAATCCATAATAAACTGATCTTTTACGTCCATAGTTCAACTAGAAACACAATTCTAATAAAGGACTGAATAATCTAAAATTGCAAGAAGCATAATTGTCATATGACAGATAAACGTGTGTTTGCTAATCAAAACCTTTAAAAACTAATAAACAGGATGAGTAAGACAAAAACAAACCTGAACTTCAAATAGAATGGATGAAGTCCATGCTTGTCCACTATGAACCCATCAACAACAACCAGATCAGGTGTGTGATGGAGGCAAAAATGAAAGCTTCAAGAGAGCAGCAGAAATTAAAATGCTATATAATCTTTCCTTCAATCACTTCAAAGCATTGATGTATGTTTTGAAAGTAAAAACAAGTATCAACTATCATCACAATAGTGTTCCTTTTAAACCCACCAAATAGGGCATCAATAAAAGGGCCCCTCAATTATTATTAGAAAATTGCTCTTATAACTTCAAAAGTTGCTCTCTAACTGGTTCCACTTGTGTACCATTAAGGTATCAATGGTATATATTATTGGCTAATTAGAGTGTGCCACCTACCAATGTTACTTTATAAATGTTTTATTTGATATATTTTTTTAAAGTGTGTGTTATGTGTCACATTCTAATTGGACAATAGTATATATCATTATGATACACAAGTGCTATCCGTATATGCATGTACAAAACAACAAAATTAAAAAAAAAACCTTCAACATGGAGTCAGTAGTTAACTATTTTTGTATTCTAGACTTGCATATTTTTTTCTTTAACGTAAAAAAATTGTATACACAAGTTTAGAATACATCGTTAGTTAACTTCCGACTCCATGTTGCTGCATTGCATATACATAAGACCATTTACAATGGTTTCAATATTCAACATGCACTTTTTCTTTTTCCGACACTCCACATTATTTTCTCTATCTTCCACCTAATAATTCAACACTCATTCAACTTCTACACTCTCTAATGATTTTTTTTTTTAAAACATTCAACACTCTACACCACCACTTTTTATTTCATTTTCTTATTTAATTTTATATTTTTGTTTTTATGATTACATAAAATTACAATTATCGATTATAATTAAATTAAAATAATAAACACTTAACAATTTATCTTTTAGATTTTTGTAAAAACAAAATTTATTT
>Ga0315915_1002404_pt1 | contig 23599 bp, 10 predicted proteins | sample MpolbnodulesMG_FD_207738 | JGI IMG/M metagenome (GOLD analysis project Ga0315915, IMG submission 207738) | Medicago polymorpha root nodule microbial communities from Los Angeles, California, United States - branched nodules | ecosystem: Host-associated > Plants > Roots > Nodule | place: USA...
ATCCAATGGTGTTGGTGAATGTGTTGTTGAATATATGTATTGTTGTTGATCATATATTCATGCATACATGGTTACCTGAAGTTGTATGCTATATATCTGCAGCGTGGTTGTTTGAATTTTTATACATGTTATATTTTGGAGAACTTATGTAGACGTAACGTCTATTTCTTGAATAAATGCTTGATTCGCGTGTTTTATCGCTTTAATAGAAATAGGGCGTTACACATACCATAAATCTGAACAAACAACTATCCGTGATAGGTTCTGAAACACCTGGAACGAGCAGCAAAGAGATGCACAAATCAGATCATAAAACAGGAACCAAATCCGAATCCAAAGCAAATTCAGACCGTGAAAACCAAAAGAGCAAGAACACAGCCACTTCAAAAACGGCGCCGTCGACGAAAAACAGACCCTCGACATGTGAAACGACCCCAATTGTGGTTTGGCGGTGGTGCGTCCGTTAGAGGAATGTGCACCACCGGAAACGGATGTCTACATCTTGATTGTGATGATTGGATTTGAGGGAGGTGAGGGAGAGCGACGATGGAAGGCGGCGGAGGAGAGGTGCTCAAGCATATATAGTTGACCATGACATGATGTCTAAAAGGTTACATGGGTGACTTTGAGGTTACATCTCTTCATTAGGGACACTTGTGGTCAAGTGGAGTAGGAAGTCCAACATGGAAGAATTTGGAGCAGATCTTGCTTGAGGTTTAGGGAGGGTTTTTGTATCGCCGGAGGAGGATGGGGTGCTAGGGGTGGACACACTACCCAATAGTTGTGTTTATGTGTTTTTTGATTTAGATATTTTATTTTGATATTATGTTTGTAATTTGTTTAGTAATATTTGGATATTGGTTACTAGATGCATAATAGGTGATTTCGTTATATTTGTGCTTATAATTTGTTTTGATGCATGTTACAAGTAAGTCGATGTCAATTTACCAAACAAAATGTGCTAACTTATGAATACATGTTTCAATATGTGTGCTGACACAATTTAGATTATATAATTTAAAGGGTTAATAGTGCTTTTCACCCCTGTAATATAGGTCATTTTCGATTTTCGCCCCTATAAAATTTTCGGTTTGATTTGCATCCTTGTAAAACTTTTTTTTTTTCCAGAAAACACCCCTCCTCCATCCAACTCATCAAATGCGTCTATGTGGCGCTGACTTGGCTTTTTTTTTAATTGTCCACATCATATTTTGTTTTTTAAAATATCTGAAAATTAATTTTCAAAAATAAAAAAATCCAAAAAATCAGAAAATATATTCAGATTTTTTTTCCAAAAAATTTTAAAATTGAAAAAAAAAATCAAATATTAAAAAAAAATAATAAGATTTTTTTTGAAATTCAAATATTAAAAAAATCAGAAAAAATATTTTGTTTTTTTTTTTTAAAGATTCTGGAGTTTAATTTTTAAAATAAAAAATAGTTAAAATTAGAAAAAACAAAGTCAAAATTTTTTAAAAAAAAATCAGATTTTTTTTCTGAAAATTTTATTCCAGATTTTTATAAAATCTTTTTTGAAATTAAAATTTTAGAAAAAAAATCATTTTTTACGAAATTAACAGTTTATTTTTTAAACAAAAAATTTAAAATTTGGAAAATATTTTTCGTAATAAAAAAATTTATGTAAATAAAAAATTTCCTGAATTTTTTTTTCTAAATTAATATAAATGAATTTATATTATAATTTTTTTAAAAAAAAATAGGCACAAATGCCACGTGTACCTTTAAAAAAATAAAAAAAAAATTATACAATCAGCACGCCACATAAGCATGTATGCACAGTGTACCACGTCAGCAAATATGCACAGTCATATGGGAGAGGGGTGTTTTCCGGAAAATAAAAATTTTACGAGGACGGAATCCAAATCGAAAATTTTATAGGGGCGAAAATCGAAAATGGCTTATATTACAGGGATGAAAAACACTATTAACCCTAATTTAAACATTATTTTAGGAGTTCGATTTATATAATTTGAACGGTGTCAACTTATTAACAGCAACTGATCTTTGAAATTGGTCCGCCCGGAGGGTTTAACATCTCTCAAATTATATTATCTTATATGGTATTATCTTTTTTTGGATTATATTTTCTGAATGGTTTGTTAAAATAATTACAAGAACTAGGGTGATTCGTAAATGTAATCAAAAAATTTAGATTGTTTGAATTAAATATAATCCAAAATATTAAAGAAATAGTACAGGGCAAAATAAAAAATACATTAATGTGTGTCAATAATACGAGCCTCAGACTTGTCTTCTTATTTTTTTGTTCGATAGCCCAAACTTTTGCAAACTTGCCACAATAAATGGACTATATTATTTTTCTCAAAGAATGAGAGCTAGTTTTTTTTTTTAGAAACTAAAATGAAATATATTAATCGAAGCTTAGTCTCTCAAGTACAAGAAGTGTCAGAGAAGAAGTAAGATAAAAAGAAGTATCTAATACATAAGGTTATCAGAAGGGAAAAAAAGCGATAAAACAATAATGCAGGCACGCTTAAAATACAGAAGCTAATGCAAATTAAGTGACCACTCCCAAACATAAAAGGTGATTAAGCCACCACATGTGATAATTAAAAGCAAAATTAAGATGATTTTCCTTCAACCACCAAAAGGATTGGAGCTTAATTTTATCTATAAGCTGGATGATTGAATTTCCCTTTTGTTGAAAAACTCTAACATTCCTGTCACGTCAAATAATCCAAATGCAAGAAAGCCAAATTAAATAAAAATCAGAACAAATGTTTCTTGAGAACCTCCCAATGATCGAAAAATAAGAAAATGATCCTTTACTCAAGCACGTTTGACTGAAACCACTCCGAGCCAATTATAAATTTCATACCAAATTTGTCCAAAATAGTCACATGTCAAAAACAGATGATCTGAATTCTTCTGTGAGCCGCAACCTCCTGAGCAAAAAAAAACTTATTTGGTTGAAGGACCCTTTGCCTGATTAAGTTATCAGTTGTTGGAAGGCGGTTTCGCAAAAGACGCCAAACAAAAATGTTGACGTTTTGAGGAACCTCCTTGTGCCAAATAATAATATTATCACTGGACCGTCATAATATTCCTAAGGAACTAAGAGACCCCTAGAAAGGACTCTTTGACCCTCCAGAAGGCCTCAGTGCTCTTGATAAGGCCCAAAACACCCTTCAGATGGGCTTTTAGCCTCAAAGCGCGTCCACTTCAAAGACACCGCCTTAGGCTGTTTCTAGAAGCCTCTAGAAGCCGCCTAATTACCTAAATAACCCCATTATTTGTTGCCTAAATAATCACAAATCAAGCCCATGGATGACTATAAATACAACCCTTGAGAGCCTTCTCAAGGCATGACCGATACAATACAAACTTTAATACGATTATTGTACTTTTAGCAATTACAGTGACCAATATTAGAAGGTTGATCCTTGATGTCAAGAAGTTGTTCACACTAGTAACATCATATTTTGAGAGCTAGTTTTTTATTTTATTATTGAAAAGGAATGGGTACAACTATTTAAGTTTTTCTTTAAACAAAAAGTATTTGCTTAGAAGAATCTACTTATCACCTCCACGGATATATTCCCCCCTCCAAAACTAGTAAAAATAATGAAATGACCTTTTAATGTATTTTTTTTTATTTAATCTATAAAGTGGACGAAAAAAAATTTATTCCATTTAGAATGGTATTTTTTTTCGGCCATTTCACCTTATTCAAATTCGGAATAGAAATTAATTGGTTATTTAAAACGGAATAAAGAAATCAAAATAAAATATTTGGATTAAAATCTGGATATTTCAATGGATTGAAAACATTCAAAATAAAAAAATTTTGGATTTAATTGCTTCACATTTTTCAATATTTCCGGAGATTTAATGTTTTAAAAAATCTGAAGTAACAAAAAAATTATAAATTTCCCCTAAAAAAACTAAAAAATTTGAAACAATGAAAATTTTGGAACATTATTTTTCATTTTTGTACTTCAGGTTATTTAAAAGGGCAAATTTGACATTGGGGGTGTGGGAGTATAAGTGTCGGGATTTAACATAGATTTTTCCTAAGTTTATATCTGCCTATTTGCTTGAAGGATTCATAGTCCAACATTCGATAATGGACTTAATACTGTAGTGGCCCTTTCAAACTTGAAAATTGCTCTTTTAACTTCAAAAAAATTACTCTTTAACACCCTAAAAATACCTAAATGCCTCTAGCGGCAGTTAATTGTCAATCGCAAAATAAACTAATGGCATTTAATTGTCTTTGCGTTCTAAATTTATTCTAGAGCAACTGTAGTTAACCTATTTCGTAAAAACTCAAAATTAGAAACATTTCTCTCTATATATATACTCCCACAAACCGATTTCTTTAACTTCAAGCAATTCAACTTCAACTTCAATTACAAGCAAGTGTTCATGATCCATTTGCATTGAGTTTATTTGTTTTAATGTTAGATTATTTTGTTTGAATTGGTAAAATATTATTGTTTAGGGTTTACATAAAATTCAATTTTTTTAGCAGTAAATGATCAAGTGTTTACATTTTTGCAATGTGAATGTTGTTTAGACTAGATTTAAGTCCAAAGGAGTAGTTTAGAACATGAAATAACATAGTGAGTCAATGTTGTATATTTGCACTCCAAGTGTTTGATGAAATGTCTGAATGAGTTTTTCTTTGTTTTTTGTTGTGTAGATATGTCTGAGACTTTTAGCGCACGCAAGGAGAGAGTGGATGTGAACCCTATTACTAAAAGCGGACAAGGTCGTAGGAGTGGCATGGAGGGGACCTCACATACGGATGCGCCCTAGATTGTGGACCCTCCTCAGGACGAGTACTATGTCACTAAGGAGTAGTACTTTAATGCAACAAAGGAGCACTGCAGTGATAAGGAGGTTGAGCACCCTGAGAAGCATGACTCACTGGTGGCCCCACGACACCTGGTTCTTTTTTCATAGGCCCTTATGATTTGTCACTTCTACCATCATTCAGTAACTATGTTGCCTTGGAAAGACGTTGAAGTAAGTATAATTATATTTATTTATTGTTCAAATGTTTATTTTGGTTAATATATTTTTTAACGGTTATTTTTTTGTTTTGTTTTATATTTTATACTCAGGAGCGTGTGGTAACAACAATCACACATGGGAGGAAGATTGCTACATTGGAATTGTTGGAAGACCATTTACATTGGTTTTGGAATTCATTATTTGCATTTGGTTTTTCCCAGCTACTTCATACTGGGTTCAAGACCATCAACAATGTTATGGTTACTGTATTGTCAAATAGGTAGCATGAGGAGATCAGTAGCTTCCATCTACATGTAGGGAAGATGACCGTCAAACTAGATGATGTGGCATGACTTCTAAATATCCCCATCATAGGGAATGTAATGAGGCATGAGGAGCGTACCTCTTAGGAGTATGGTGTTGAGTTGATGACGATGTTGTTGGATGTTGATGACGATGTTGTGATTCAAAAGACTGAGAAACAATGAGGGAATGTTTATAGTATTCCGTTTATTAAGCGATTATATGAGAAAAAGATTTGTGAGGAACATCCGTTGGAGGGTGATCCTTGGGAAGTGGAGGAGGAGAGACATAACAGGTGACAATGGTGCATGAGGACTTTCTTGCTTTTTCTATTCAGATGTACCATACCCTCCTACTAGATCAACAAGCATATCAAACTCATATGATTTAATTCGATATGGGATCTATCAAAGATACATGAGTAGTCATGAGATGGGGTGACACTGGCTAATCTTTACCATTATCTATATGAGGCTACTGACTCTATGACGGGTTCCCTCGACAGATGCGTGACACTGTTTGAGGTAATGATTTTTTTTTATTTTTTATGTTTGTTGTCTATCCTATTATAATATGTAAATATAAATGTGTTTGTTTTCATTCTTAGGCATGAGCTCTAGAGCTTTTCGAATGCTTGTTTACACGGGAGCTTAATCCACATTATAACGCAAGCTTTCCATGTGCTTCACGTTTTCTTCCAAAGAAGGGTCACATTTCACCTACTCCCTACCGAGGCATCCTTGGTCGTCTGGCGATGGAGGATGTTATATTTAGTTCTTACGGTGGTCATTAACATGTCCAACACTTTGCAAAGATATGTTGGCACTCCGGTTGGGTTATGGCCGACAAAGGGGAAAAAAAGTGTATCATTAGTGTATTAAGCCTTCCAACGGAGGTGGTTCAGGTAACACATCCTAGGCCGACTAATGAGGAGGTCATTATTAACGAGGATCATAACAGAGATCGTCCTAACACACTAGATGCATGTCACAAAGACCCTCTACCGATTGGAGGATGATGGGTTGTGTGATGATGACTTAGTGGAATACTTCCAGGATCTCTTGAGGAGAATGCAAGATAAGATGCGTCCGACCACCACGTATTAGACATCTAGAAAGCATAGGAAGAAGCTGTTTAGGAGACATTAGTTTTAGGTTTACTTGTTTTTGGTTGTAAGTAATTGAATGATTTTGGTTTTATTTGTTTGTTTTTCATAAAATTATTGTATGTAAACTAATGAGATTATCGAATGAATGAATCATTTCAATTTTATTTTGTTAAAGAATGATCAAAGAGGCATTAGTTTTAGAATATATTGAAGAATGATTGAATAAAAATGTTGGTGACAAAAAAAGGCGATTTTGATGACATATCATCTTACGTTATTCTTAACATTAGTTTTAGAATATATTTCAAGACATTTGTAATGATTTCTATATTGAGTCATGTAATTCTAGTTTTTCCTGAAACATAGCAATTCTACGGTGTTTTGATGTAATTCAAGAAGAAATCATGCAAATCAGCAAAACAAAATATTTGAAGACTTTGGGAAGATCATGATGAAGATGTAAGAGGCCACGGAAGATACTAAAAAGGGAGATATTTTGTTCCCATGTCCGTAGACATCTTATATAGAAGCAAACACCCAAAAAGACGAAGAAATAAGCGATTACGTGCAAAAACTCACACTCAGGTGCCTTGAGCACCAAAAAAATAGCCTATGCTCCCCAGCCATGCGCCTTGAGCATGCTGGGAGCGGGTTAGAACTGGGTTTTCCACTTTTTAAGCGGTTTAAGCCCAGTTTTTCAACCTAAACCCAGTTGGAAACTGACATGTAAATACAACTCCTCTCGTTCACAATTTTTCATTCTGAACAAAGCGGTTCAAGAGAAAGGCAAGCAGGAGGAGCTTCAAGGGAGGAGTCTCCTCACTCTAAGTCTCTAGAGTATGTTTTATTTCTTTTGTAATTTGTCTTTAGTTACAATGAGAAACTAAACCTTTTTTGGCTAGGGTTCTAAGATGCACCTCTATTCTGTTTGTTGGATTATTTAATTTAAGTTCTTTATTCAGTTATTTTTCGAATCCTATTTAATTTTACTATTGCATAAGATTTGTCTTCTCTAAAACGAACCACCCTGAGATAACGGTACTTAGGAAAGTGACATTCCTAATATTGGTGAAAACATATCCGAATCAGGAAGTAACTAAGATAACTATTAACAATAATTACGAAAAACATGGTGACTTCATGACTTAAATCAACATAGTAAATTTATTCTTCTTTCATTCTTTGTAAGGTAGACGAAATAGGGTTGCATGTTTGTAGAACTACCGAGAGGGAGAATATATTAATGTCCTTCTAAGATTCAATAGACAGCGGTACCTTTAAAACACTGTGAATTTAAGAACCCTACTATCCGTTGTTGATTCAAATACCTATGTTTCTATGTTGCTTCCCGGTGCAAGTTGTGATTATTGAGAAGCTACAATTGTAGCTTTGCGTTTGAACGATCACCCACCGTAAAAACAAACATTCAATTTGTTTTCTTTTCTTGAGGGAAAACATTTTATAATTTAGATGTATCGAGTTTTAGTATATTTATGCTACAGGATTATATTATATTTATGTTACTAGCTAAACTGAAATGGTCTGCTGAGATTTGCCAACACCGTATGACAATATTGGCCTTGGAGGGAGATAAAAAGCTTCATATTAATTTGTATAAGAATAGTTGCTAGCTTGTATAAATAATGTAGGAGTATATGAGATTGGATATAATTATACACTAAAGGAAAGGAGTGTAAGGATGTAGGTCCATTGTATGTCGTCTTCATACTTCCGTCATGATCATTTAAAAATGAAGGGTCCTACGGTTCATTATCTTTTCTTGTTCTTCTTCTGAAAATATTCGATCTTCATAAACAATGAATTGGTAAAGAAACTAAGCATTCATTTGTTTCCTTTCATACATCATTTTTCTATTTTCTAATGTGAATTATTATGTTGAGATGAGGTCATGCTTATGCAGTGTGCACTTTGGTTTCGTAGGCCAAAACACCATCTTATATAACATATAAACTTGAATAATTAAAGAGGTGTTTTGTGACATTTTTCTCTCATGAGCTTAATTATAGCTTTTGTTTATATTACTTCAAACAGCGTTTGTGTTTATTTAGCAGCGTTTGAGTTTATAACTACATAATACTTTCTCCTCTCTTTTATACTCTTATTATTTTAGTTGAAAAAATAAATATTAATTTAAATTATTTTTATGTTATTTTATAGTACTTATGAGTTAGTTTAACCACCGATTTTATGAGACACTATAAATTTAATGTGTTAGCCTAATTGTCTGTTATCAATTATTGCCTAACTTATCTTTTATAAATTTACGTGCTATCAACTAGTTTAATATTATCGAATATGTGCTGTTTTTTATCATCTAAATTTGGTTTGATATCAACTAGTAAAGATAAGAAACTAAACAATGTTTGTATGAATAATGGCAGCACCCATTTTTCAATATATGTACTACTAAGTATTTTTTATTTGTTAAAATTAATCATGAAACTCAGGTGATTTGGTAGCACTCATGTGATTTTTATAAATTAAGATTGTTTTGATAGCCGTTTGATTTTTTTTAAAAGGAAAGAAACAGGAAAAATAAAAATGACATTTGGATAAGATGATAAAGAAATCTCTTTTAGTTTTTTTTTAAGAAGTCAAACTGGCGCACCGTAATCGACCAGAAAGAATCAAACTTAAGACTTTAAGATGAACACATTCTAAGGTTCCAACCAACACCATGAAGCCAACTCAAGTGGATTAGAAATCTCTTTCATTTAAAATTTAGGTCTTGGGTTGAAATTCATTCATGGAAACAAAACAATGTTAAATCTCTTGAGGAAAAGTTTTGTCATCTATTATAGCCCTTCTTAATTTGAGGGATTAGTTTCTGCTAGAGAATATGAGTTCGAACTAAAAAATATAGCTAGCACCAAATATAAAAAGTCAACCCATCACCCTATATTTGCTAGATTTGCAATATGAAATAAATTTATCCTATTTTTTTGTGTACAAGCAATAGATTTATTCTTTTTTTGTTCAAGTAGGAATAGATTTATTCTATTATAGAAGAAACAACTAAGAAATTAGACATATATATGATTATAATACCCGCTCTAGAAATGGTTCTTATGACACTCTTTAATCTAACTTTGTTGTTTTTCTTTCCTTTTAAATTGATTTATATTCCTCGATTTTCTTTGTTTTTAAAATATTATCACAATTTGGGTTAAGAGAAATGATATTTGTAGCGACAAATATGATCACGAAATGAACCACGAAGGTAAAAGACAATTAACGGACCTTTTCATCTTCACTTCTACCCACACATATTTTTTCGTGCAATAGAAGATCCAACACTCCTAATTTATTTATTTTGATGAAAAATGTTAGTAGTTAGTTGTTAAAGTAATATTTACATCGTCGTCTGCGTCTGAATCCAAAACCTCTAACTCGTTATCTCTTAACTCAAACCAGTAATACTACCCAACCTCTCATCCAACATTCTTGATTGATTCGAGATAAGTTTGTGATAAAAGACTTCACTATAAACAACAACGCTTCTGGGTTAACGTTGTCAACCTAATTGTGATGATTGGCCTTTACTTGCGCTAACTGCTTTTCTTTTACCTAGTGTATATTTGGAGGAGAGCTTTTTCACCACGATCATGAAACACAATAACATTTTGAAAAAATATTAGATAAACTAGTTGACAACTTATAAGTTTATAGCTGAAAAAGATAGGTTAGTGTTTTGACTTCCTTATCATTTCACCTCTTAACTCTACACACCATGCAAACGAACCATAATTGATGTGCTCATTATTTCAACAAATGAAAGGGTGGATGTACTCTGGGTAATCACTTCTCAAATATATTTTTCAATATTAAATGGAAAATCATAATTTATTTGAATCACTAAGAAAGCAAGAACGGGGTATCACTATATATGTTTAAGAAAATTGTCACATTACATATGGCTCTGCCTAAAGTTACTTATTAATTAATTAATCTTTATAAGATATTATTGTTTAAACATCAAAAGCTGGAGACAAAGTAAAAGGGCACAAGAATGGTTTCTAAAAGGAGATAGAGTGAGCAATAGAGAAAATAAAGAAATTAGGAAGGAAGAATAATAGGTCACAACAAGACAAACAAAGGAACTTTAATATTTCAATTCAAAGACGGTTCTCAAATATTGTAAGATTTTAAGGAATGACTTAGAGTGTTTGAGTGGGGGCCAAATAATGACTCCAAAGAATGTTTCATCAAAGAGAGTCAAGATTCATGTCAACCCCATCCCACCATAGGATGAACAATAATAATTAATTCATATTTTAGGTGAATAGACACATAAGCCACTAACATTGTATTGTATTGTTAGTCAAATTATTTATATTTTTTCTTTCTTATCGTCATCACCATAATAATCATACTCATCTTCCTTTAGCTAGCCAGCTACCTTAGGCGTCGTCCTTCTTAATTTATAAATGGTCTAAATCCCACGCATTACAAATTTTTAAATCATAAAGTTATACACAAGTCAATGACAAGAGAGATCGTCACATAAGGCACACATGCTACAAATCCAATTTTCTTTTGTCGAAATTGAACAAACATCCGGAAAAAGATAGATCCATTTTGGTTCTTTATAATTTTCTGAAAGAAAAAATAAATAAAACTCAAATTAATCTTTCATATTTTCATACTAAAAATAAACTTGACATTCTATTATAATAAATCAAAGACTAATTTATTCATAGAATGAAAAAAAAAATATTCATAGAATGAAAATATCATAAGTTAATTTGAATTAGACCGTTTGAAAACTGTGAGGGAGAAAATAGGTATTCATTCTAAAATTAATTCCAATATGTAGTTGTATTATGAGTGATCATATGATTGATAGGATACCGAGGATATAGATAGGTTTAATTAGCGACAAGTGCACATTAATTTATGATTTAGTATTTTTGTTGCTTGTTTAAAGTTTTTTTTGTTACTTGTTTAAAGCTAAGGTGTCGGTTTAACAAAAACTAGTATACTCCATTTAGAACTCGAGCATATTGATATTTGTTTAAACCAATGTATTAGCAAAATAAAATTAGTCTTCTCGCTTTAAATTTTACTCATTATTATAATCGAGGGTCAGTTAACTCATGCTCTGCATGTTTCAGCGTGAGTTAACGCAAACTGCCATTTTTAAAATCGGTTGAACCGATTTAAAAGATGATTGAATCGATCTTAAAAGTTTCAGTGTGAGTTAACTCATACTGAATTAAGGGAATGAACAAAATTTAAAGTGAGAAGAGCTATTTTCTTAGAAAAAAAGAGCAACAAACCAATATGCTCATGAAAGATTACATACATGAAAGAGATGACAATAATTGACTGGAAATAGATCACTAGCCTCTTTTTTTTTCCTTTCTTTTTTACGGTTTGATCATATATTAACTCCTATGTTATGTCGAGTAAGACCTTGTTGCTAGAATTCTTAATTCATGAGTTGTAGAGGGGACTTTATTTTATGGGTCACGTTAACTTGTGCTCTAAGGGTATAAATTAAGAAGTTAAAATTGGAATTAAAACATAAATATTGTCTTGAAAAGATAAGATTTTAAATTTTAAAAACATCAAATGCACAATTTTCAATAAAATATTTCTATCTTCAGTTTATTAACTTGTGCCTTAAGGGCACAAGTTAGCATTTCCCTTATTTTATATCTAAAAAACTAAACCACATTTTTATGAGTGATTAATTGAAGCTTTGTTATGAATGGATTTATTGGTGGTTAAGTTTTATGGAGGCATAGTTTTTTAATAAACCAAAAGTATCATTTGTCTGCAACCGTAGAGACTAATATTTTTGAAGTAATTGAGATTTATTTAATGAGTTGATATCTCTCAATAAATATTTTTTCATACGTAGTAGTCAAAGATCGAACGTTAAATCAAATGGTTAAAAGACTGAAGTATCTACCACTTGTGTCATACTATGTTGGTTATAGAGGCATAATTGATGTAGTAACCGGAAAGAAATGCAGAGGAATGTATTATAATTTATAACAGTGGAAAAATGGGGTTGATAGGGCGTTATTGTATTTTTGAGATAATATTATTTTTCTATTGCCACTTTTCTATACAATTTTGCAAGATAAGAAAGCAATAAAAAAATTATTTTTGTTGGCAAATCTATTCTACTCTATTAGAAAGGAAAATAAAAACATATAGGGAGAAAAATTTAAGAAGAGAAAATAAGAATTTTTCTGTCAAAAATAAGAGGAAATAAAAAATTTGGTATGGTCACCAAAAATAAAATGGAATTTGGTACTATATCCTTTGGAAGAAATGGTACTATACTTAATGATGAGCGAATCATATATGAATTTTTTCTCTCTCTAAGTTTAGTTGCTAATACTAACTTTTCATATAGTCTTTATTGCGTTTTGCCAAAAATAATAATAATAATTGTGTTTGCGAGAAACCTGTGATATGTAATTGGATCACTTCATGTGCTTTCATTCAACACTTTTTTGTGCTGGGGACTGGGGTGGGAGGAGATGGTTAGAGTGATTTAGTCGAAATTGCATTCCATGTAGTAATAGAGGATCACACAATCATGTATTTGGGATATTAGTTGATCATCCAATAAAATGCAAATTTTAAGTTTGAAAATTAATTTTATCAGACGACCATTGATGTAACAAATGTGTGTAACTCGACTACTAAGAACCCAATCTGATTTAGTCTCACATTTATGGTATTACTCTTTAGACTTGTATAATCCTCGTCTTACATTGTGATTTTTGGATATGAGTTTGTTATGATGTGTCAAATGTGAATTAAAGTCCTACATTAGGTGAAAGAGTTGAGATAAAGTCCTACAAGGTGAAAGAGTTGGGGTTTATCAACTTTTAAGTGAGAGGATCTATAGACTCAATGTCTTAAGATTTTGAGTGAAGATGTGATGTCCAACACACTGGTGTGATTTGCTCTTAACCCAAGGTGATAGTTAAACTCAGTTAGGCTTCCCCTCATAACCCAACAGTGATATCAGAGCCCCAATTAGACATTGAGGTGGAGCGCGATAGATTCTTTGTAATGGATCACAGATGAGGAGAGTCTCACACTTGAGGGAGAGATTTGTGATGTGTTAAGTGAGTTAAAGACTCACGTTGAATGAAAGAGTCGAGATTGAACAACATATAAATGTTAGACTTACACCCATAAACTCAAGTTTTGAGTTAATATGTGGTGATCAATCTCGCATGTGTGGTTGCTCTTAACTCAATGTAATGATTCAACCCAATAAGACTCCTCTTGATAGCTCACACAATAATACAGCTGATACGTCACTGACCATTTGATTGAGATCACACAGTTCAAGTTTTAATTTTGGTTTTTCATATTATTATTTTAAAATCAAAATATGCATTGATATTTAGACCGGTCAATCTCAATTCAACGACCAATGACATGTCGATCGCGTAAATAGGTAAAATTGTTTACCACATCAAATCCAAATCTAAGTTGAAAGAGTGAGTTTCATCCCACAATGGTTAGATCTATTATCGTAAATATGCATTTGTTTTCATAAGGCTTAAGGAATCCTTACCTTATAATTTGAATAAAATGCTTTTGGCTTTTTTTAAGAGGCCAAAAACAAAATAAATGAAAATAACTCTTTGAAGTACAAGGTGTGCCTAAAAGGGAGCAAAAAGAAAAAACATTACAACAATTCTTGGAAAACTAGCCAAAAAAGACATAGCTAAACATTATAACATATTATAACTTATGCAAACCAATGGATTAAACCATCAAGAAAGTAAGACAACAAAACAATAGGTTTGACGCATCTTCAACCACCACCAAAAGTAAAACTTAATATGATTAAGTAGATGCTCCAGCGTTAACTCATTGTTATACAAAATACGAACATTACACTTTTTCTAAATAGTTCAAATATAAGTCATGCATATTACCTAAAAACAAAACCGAATATCTTTTTAAAACTCATGAGAACCACCAAATTACAAAACATGTTATTTTTTTCAAGTCTTTCCCTTTTTTGTTATCCCTCAAACCAAACAAAGTGTTGATGATATATGCATGATGTTCACGAAGACAGCGTTAAACAGAGTTTGGTAAAGGTGAGAAGTAAACCATGCAATGATGACTATATGACTACTTGGTGTATAAGGCACATAAAGGTTTTCAACTCAAAATCACTGTGTCTATTGAATTAACACTGTGGTTGACTTCTTACATAATTAAAAGATAGTATATACACGATATGCTAACAAAGTCAAATACGTTGCTGGATTCATTAAAACGCATGGACCAATCATACTAGGCTTAATCTTCTCACCGCTCTTAGGGATGGCAAAGCGGGTCGGCCTGACCCATTTAGGCCCGCATCGTCTAAGTCCGCTAAAAACGAGAAGAGACGAGCCGAGTCAAATTTAATGATCGAGTCTAAAATCTCACTCGACCCCATTTAGTGGCGGACTTGGTGGACCGCCCGTCAGACAAAAAAATTGATTTTTTTTACAACTTAATTGTTACAAAAAAAAACTATGTTGCTTTTATCATAAAAATATATAAAAGAATAGGTAGCAAATAAATTTGTGAAAACAAGATAATTAACAAATTGTCGAATTGAACATTATAATTAATAGCAAAATAAAGCAAATGCGCAACATAAAATAAATCCAACAACAAAAATAAATCCAAAGGCATAAAATAAGTCTCAAAATAAACTAAACAACCAAGATAAATCCAAAAGCATAAAATAAGTCTCAAAATAATCGCACCAACAATATAATTCTTCTACTGAGTCAATCAACTCCAAGTCAATCATCATCTAAGTTATGAATATATGGTGCTCATCCTCCTCCTCATGTTGTTGTCATAACATAATTGTTTCCAACGAGTTAAATGGGTCGACCAGCCCCGCCCCGTTTTTCAACGAGGCAAGACGAGCCAAGTCAACTATAAAAAGCGAGTTAAGAACTTCAACTCAGCCCGCCAAAAACAGCGAGCCAAATGGGCCAGCCCGGCGGGTCATGCCCGTTTTGCCACCCCTACTTAGTATATGTTTGATTATTATTGTTTTGAGAGAAATGTTTGATTATTTATTGATTTGTCAAAATTGATTTTTTTTTAATGTCAAAATTAGGAATAAGTTAGAGATCAAGATATTGTCGATAGTAGGTTTAACTCTACACTTTAAGAATCAATTTTAACATCTAAAAAAATAGTATTGACCTCTAAAAAAAAATAATGCTACATGTAGTGACAAAAAATTCACGAGGTTTCATGAACGGTGTATTTTACTCACATAACACCACCATTATGATTACTATGAAATTCGGGATTAAATTATTAAAACTTTTTTGCAACATTTACTTCTTATATTGAAGCCTTGGTGAGAATTTCTGGAAAAACTCTTTCGTCGCATATAGCAGCGCCGCTAAAAAAATATTATTATTAATTTTGTGTTTAGAATTGATTTTAATTTGAAACTAGTATTTGTAATTTTTTACTTCAAATGCAAAGTATACTGTTAAATGTATTATTGAAGCACTCTCAGATCTCAAACCAATACCACCACGACAATCTAACTGGATTCTCAAATGTATTATTCAGCCTAGTGGCGGAACTAGGGGGCGGCAAGGGGGAGCCTTGGCCACCCCATCTTAATTTTTTCTTTTTATACCATGAAATTTGGTAGAATTGTAAATGATACTTTAATAAACCCACGTTTCTTGTCTAGTACACTTAACTTTGCTTTCTTTGTCAATTTTAATCATTCTTGTTCATTGTATATTGTTAAATTGAGAAACAAGATGGAACCTGATATCTAACAGATAACATGTCAGTTTATATTGAAAGGAAAATTAGTGAATGTATTAGTTCCGAGTCAATTATTGATGATTTCAAGGCATCCGGAAAGCGTAAAATGTTATTTAAGTATTTAATGACCAACTTTATATATTATGTAGTTTAAATTTTGGATGATCCATTTTGGGTTTATTACAACTTAAATGTATTGTATGCAATATGATTTATATATTTTAGCTTATTTTAATGACGGCCACCCCAAACTTTTTTGTCTGGTTCCACCATTGATTGAGCCCACTTTTGTATATATGCATGAACATCAATTCAAACATAAATGATTTCGTATTTTATATTTAATTCACTTTTTATTAAAATTATTTTTATCACTGTATAACCAAACATACGCAACATTGTTCAGTGTCATAATAAGTAATCCTTTTCCCGTCCTTAATTATTACTTTACTCACTCAAGTGGCTTAATTTTCACCCGTGTAGCATTCCTTGACTTACCTTGTGTGGGGAAGGTCACCCTTCACTAATTTTTGTCTTCACAAATATCCCAAGCTACTGTTCAAATTGGAACACGACTTGTATAGTCACAATCATAAATTTTTATTATTTAGACACACACATAAATTGAAAAGGATAGGAAAAAAAATTAATTTTATTATTATTTATTGAAATGATTAGATAATGTTTAATTTTGTGTGCGTCTGTCTGAATGTTTAAAGTTTTCACATCTAAGCTTATTACTGCATTATAACCCAATATTTTCTTTTGGAGTTTTTTATTTTTTTTACATAATACTTCTTTTGATGTTAACACTCTAGTTTACATAGAAAGATGGCCGTGAAAATCAAGGTCGATTGAAAAATAAATAAAATTTAATCGATAATTATTTTAAGTTATCTAACATAATATAATATTTATATCGTTGAAAGTAAAAAAAAATTATTTGTCTCATAAACCTGCTGTTATTTTTTTGGCTGAACCTTTGATTACTTTTGCACAAGTTCCTTTCCTGGTATTCTTCACATATTTTCAGAGAAAGTAACTCCTGCGCCGATTTATTAGCTAATATGGGTCATTCGCTTCAACGCACGGTTTGGTTCTCAATGTTTCCTCAGGCTTTGCAGGCTGTTTTTATTTGTTTCCGTTTATTTTTATTTCTTGCTTTTTATTTTGAGGGTTTTGGCTTAGTCTCCCTCTTGTATATCTTTTTCCCCTTTTTTAATAAAACTTTCATTAAGTTTGACAACATAGGATTGGGGTTTCTCGATGTGTCAACCTAGTTGAGATGTCGTCGCTTCTCCTTAATGTTTATTCTTGCTCTGACTTAGATTTTTTTTTTAATTGTTTGATTAATATTGACTTTTTCTTTCAAGTTTAACCACATGAAGTCCAACTCAATATCAATTAATCCAAACAAGTCGAGTTAGCCATCTACTCTAAAGAGTCTAATGTGAATGTCAAATGAGAATATAATAGATTAACCAGTAACTAGCTAATAGTCTCATAAAAAATAGCCTAAAGAAAGGTAACTCTAGCTAATAGGTTGGTCCGAGATTTTGTCTTTTCTTCCTTGGACATCTTGGTGACTTCCACGTACGCTATTACATATACTCTGTGTTGGATCCCAATATCTAGCAGGGTCTCACAATATTTTAGATTTAGATCTTGTTGGATTCATTTTGACTATTATAAAAGTCAAATTACTGTTGTCACTAATAAAAAAGTCAAATCACAGTACAACTAAAATCAGTAAATACAGTATTTTGGAAATTATTGAGTCAATAATCAATTTGGTCATAGAAATGCTGAACTTTTATTTAAAAAAAAAAAAAGAAATGCTGAACTTTATCAACGTACAATCTCATACATTTGGTCATTTGACAATAGTTATTATGTTAGAGTACATTTGATATCAAATTTTGATAGAGAGACAACCTTGATTAACAATTTTACTTCCACTAATTATTGTCAGTTTTTTATGGGTTTTTAGTATAAATTTCTTATACCAGATATAATCTTATCCAAGACGTATGAGACATTAAATGTATTATCTTTTCTAATCAATATTCAAATCTTAATTCGTCAAATTTTGGAGTCTTACTCCTTATACCAGACCTATTGCTATTCATTTTGTAATATTAATAATAGATTAAGTTGGCGGAGTCCTATAATTTTAGGATCAAATTGAGTATTTCCTAAAACAATACTTCTAATGTAATTAGTCAACAAACATTAGTCAATTGTTACCATTATTTAAATTTCTTGGATATATGAAGTATTTTATATATGTGCCATCATGGTTTGACTTCTCAATTGTCAACAACCAGTGCCACTCATTGCAGAATTATTCAATTAATCAATCAGCCAGTGGTGTACAAAATCCAAATTGGAGACGAGTCTTCAACTTTTGATGGAGTTCATTCAGCTAATGATTTGGCAACACACGCATGCTTGATTTGTAGCTGTGTTCATATTAACATGTGAGTGAGTGTGTAACACAAATTTTATATGCAGAAGTAATGGTTCTGGTTCAGTCTGGAATTTTCAGGAGCATATGATTATCGTATGGTTGTAAAATTTACCCGTTCTAATGAATCTCTGCCATTAATATAAAATTAGATACTTAAGTCATATTTTTTTGTCGAGTGAGTAGCGTAATGGCTAAAAATTCACCATCTTACATATAATAAACAATGTTTTTAACAACTGAGTTAAGCTCGCGGGACTCAAGTCACATAATTAATAAAATAATTTTAAATCATCTCGACTACTTCTTTCAGGACACACTAATATAAATAAAAATTCACTTTTTAGATTCAATTTATAACGGACAATCTAAATTTTAAGCATGTGATATTGTTAGTAAAACATTTTATTTTATGTTTAGAGAGATGTAGTTACAACATAAACTCTAGAATGAAGACTCATTTTATTATATCATAAAAAAATTGTGAGACCAGCTAATTTGATATGAGGAAAAAAGACTGGGTCACTTGAGTTATTATGTAAACCACCGTAAATGAGAGACAATTATAAGTTCTTAACAAAAATAATTAAAAATTGACATTTTTTTTTGTTAAAGAAGAAAAAAAAAGTATAATGGATGATTTACTTAATTAATTTCTAAAGGATTTATAGATTTTGCTCTAAAATCTATTTCCAGAAAGAAAAAAAAATTGAGGTTAATAGATAGTTAAGTGGCCATTGGGCAAATGAAATAGACAGTGGAATAAATAAAAATTAGAAAAAAATGTTTACACCATTTATTTATAAAAAAATAGATAAGGGTCATTTTCAGGGCTCTGACTCTCAAGAGAAGAGATGCTGTTGACACTTGACAGCCTACAACCAACGAGTGAGACGTCTGAAAATCGTCGCACGCCTGCACGCCGGATGGGTCCTACATGTTGACACATGTTTCCCAAATTATCATTATTTCATTTTAAAGTCAAGAGTAATTCATTTTTCTAGTCTTGAAAAAACAGAATGCTAACCAGTGTCCTTACAGTAATGTTTAAGCATCTCAAATATGTAAATTTTAATGAAAAAGTTGTATAATTATTATTTAATAAAAAATAACATATATTTTCAAGATAAAATTTATATTCGTAGATTCCTAAACCAATGCTCTGAGGGCAATGATTAGCAAGACTCTTTAAGTAAATATGCAATTACCTTCCGAAATTTTAAGTTTCGTCAATTACCTCCATGACATTTATAAAACTTCAATTTTCTCCGTTAGTCAACATGACTTGGCATTTGACCATGGCATGTCACAAGGGGTAAAAAAATTCCACAATTTTTTTTATAAAAAATCTTGAATTTTTTTTCGGTTATGTGCAAATAGCCCTTGAAAGTTTGATAACCCAAGGAAAATATTAACGAGTACTTTCGTAACACTTTTTAAAAATCTTAAATGATAAGTTTTTATTAAAGTTTGTGTATTCTTTTTAGAGAAATTATATTTGAACATCCATTTTGTGACAACTTTCTCTCTCATACTCACGTTATTTTTTACTTTATCTCTCTATTGCTTTGATTTTCTTGCAAATACATACTTTTTCTTTGTAAATTATAGTTGTCCCATAAGTTGTCAACCAAATGGTTGTTCAAATAACACTCATTTTCTTTTTAAAAGTTAAAATATTGTTGAATCTAATGTAACCATACTAATTTTGGTTTCCTTAATAAGTGTTCTAGTCTTACCCAATTTTTTATGGGTCCTCCTACTTGTGTCTAAGGGCACATGTTAAGCAACCCAAAAATAGAAAAATTCTCTTGATACTTGTTCATTCAATTAATTAAAAGTTAAAAAATTAATTCAATGCACAAATTCCAACAATGCATTTGACTCATTAACTTGTATATTAAGGGCACAAGTTAGCATTTTCCATTTTTTATTAGGGTCTTGCTAACGAGTGTCTCACGTGATACTCTTTAAGGATTCTAAAATAAGAAATTATTCAATAAAAAGTCAAATATTTTAATTTTTAATACATTGTATACACATATTTTCAAAAAATTTTACTATTTAAACATCTTATAGAGTACTCGAAGACATTCGTTAGAATTTTCTTTTTTATTATCTATTTCAATCCATTCTTGTAGCATTTATTGCATATTAAAAATCTAAAGAGTTCATTGAAGTCTTATAAATTTATGAAGTTTAATTGAGCATACGTTTTATGAAAAATTAATAGATATAATTTATTTGTCTTCTTTCTACTCGTCGACTCTTTTGATCATATGCATTTTAAGGTTTGTTTGATGGTTTTGATAGGATAAATACATGATAGAATATGAAGTGTGATATAGACATGATATGATATAAACATATAAACATTAATCATATCATGTGTTTGATGCACAGATGATAACAGACTTGATATCATTATTTTATTATAATTAAATGAAAAATTACTCTCATAATTAATTAAATATTTTAAAAATGATATGTAATTAATTATAATAACAAATACATGATATCATTATTTAAAAAATGACAACATTTTTAAATAAATAAGGAATAATTTATAAATAAGGAATCCTATCAGAATAATTTATAACTCAGTCTATATTCGGGATAAAAATTACAAAGGCAAGTCAGGATAGAATAAAAAAATGTTTTATTTTATCCTATCTTTTTGGTAAATCAAAATGAGATTTAAGTAGGATATGACCAGCATACCATATCATGGCTTCCTATCCTGGCCATCAAACAAAAACCTCACGAATTTGCATCTCACACGCCATCAGTTTAAAATGTAAACATTAAATTCAAAAATATAATCTATTTAAATTCATATGACTCTTTTTAATGTTTATAATCTGTTTTAATAGACGACTCTTTTTATCATATGCATTTTATCACATGACAAAATTTAATGTTTCTATTTTTAAATCATTTTTTGCATTTTCAACTTGGCCGATCATAATTGATCAAATTTAAATGAAATGTCACGTCAATATTTTCCAATCAAAATATTAATTGGGGAATAATAAAATAAAAAAGGGGTAAGTTTTGGAGCTAAAATCGAGTACTTGAAAATTTGGGGGCCAAGTTCAAACAGTTGCGAAACATTAGGAGAAGAATCAAACAGTTGAAACCTAAGGGGCCAAAATTGAACAATTGTGAAATTTGAGAGGCTCAAAAATGAATTTAAGCTTTAATTATATTTTCAATATTCACTTTTCAACATTTTTCAGAATGATCCCCTATTTTAAAATTTGACAGTTTTAGTTTTCCGCCATATTTTTCAACTAAACTTGATGACATGATATGTTTTAAATGATGAGGTATATAATCTAATAATGGAAAAAAAATTAGCATTCGATGAAATCATAAGAAAATTTGTTTAAAAGCTTCATTTAGAACATGTCATATCATTATATTTTAGATCTATTATTTTATTGAATGATCAATGCTGTCATATTTTAAAATAGGGAAACAAAATCTACAAAATTATGAGAATATAGCAATTAAGCCTTTTACTTTTTTTTTTATCCAAGTTTAATTGTTTCCTTGTTATATGATTTCAGGAGAACTTGAGCTATAATTTTAACAGGAAAATCACTCATCAAACTTTACTTAGGTCTCGACCATGCTTTAGAGTCCATACTTTCAAAGCCCCATTTTCCTTGGTCCTAATGGTTAAGATCAACAAAACTTATCATTTCTTTAATATTTTTTCATTAACTCTTCTAACTTTAATTCTTTTTAAGACATTGTCATTTATTGATTAAAATTCAATTCATATTGAATTATCAAAGTTTAATGGGATCTATTTAAATTTTACCCATAATTGTGTAAGATATTGTGTTTCTTTCCTTCCTCTTGACTTTTTTTTAGTTTTTTTTTTCAACTAAGCGAGTTATTTTTATTTTTTTTGGAAAAATTAAGAGAGTTATTTGAAATCTTATAAATATATAGTCATCTCAGATCCTAATAATATAAATCCATTAATTAAAATCCAAATTAAAGAAAAATATATTATAAAACTCTTTTGAAATATCTTATCAATCATTATGATCTTTTGCATATATAGCCGGTTGAAATTCGTAAATTATTTTTATGTAAAAAATTTCTTTTAAAATGTTACATTTCAACCCTTGCATTCAAGATTGACATCTTGAACTACTTTTCATAAGTTTTTTTAAATGGAAAAAAAACATATTATAAAAAATTAAATCAAGTCAATAATGCAAACGATTTGGGTTCGCAGAAAAACCGTAGATCAAAATCAAAAATAGAAAAGACAGCACCTAACCAGCACCAAAGCAAAGAGAAAACACCCAAAAACGAGATAGGAGAAGCACTCCACCCCTATTAAAAAGTAAGCAAGGAAACCCCCTTCCAAAATCAGAGCCCCCGGGGAGATGAACCAAGCCTACAACCCAAGAGCAGATATAAAGAAAACAATCAAACCCAGAAATTCACCCAAGCAAAACTCCTCCCCGAAAACCTATTTAAACATTGATTTTTAAACTAAATTAGTTGTATTAACATCATAAGCAGAATTTCGTCTTGATGTTCAGTCCATTCATAAGTCTGTAGACCTCTTGTTAGTGATGTTGGTTAGGATTAACTAAAAGTTGGTTTCATATGTGTTGTTTAAAATGTTTGTATTGTCCGTTTGGATTGACCTATATTTTACGTGGATTTATTGAGTTAGTTTTAGGTGCATGTTATACTCTTAACTTACCTAAAAAAAACATGGGAAGTAGAGCTAAAATATAAACATTGGAAGTTTGTATAAGATAATTTTTTTATTAAAAGGAAAAAAGGATAGGAAAAATAAACTAAGAAATCATTTTCCTAAACACCCTAGCGGTATCTGCAAGCAGAATAAATTCTACCTGGGAGAGGAGAAATCT
>Ga0315915_1002405_pt1 | contig 23597 bp, 7 predicted proteins | sample MpolbnodulesMG_FD_207738 | JGI IMG/M metagenome (GOLD analysis project Ga0315915, IMG submission 207738) | Medicago polymorpha root nodule microbial communities from Los Angeles, California, United States - branched nodules | ecosystem: Host-associated > Plants > Roots > Nodule | place: USA...
GACAGAGGCAGTGAAAGCTGTTGCATTTTTCCTTGGTGGCCTGATCGGACTTTCTTTAATAACGTGGCCTTCTTGTTTGCAGTAGTTGCAAACATTTTTAGGACAATGGGAAGCAAAATGTCCAAAACCTTTACAGCAGAAACATTGGACATTACTCATGTCACGCCCTCTAGGTCTTCCTTGCACAACATACGCCACAGGAAGGGAAGCAGATTTCTGTTGATCCATGGTTGTCTGAGTGAGGAGACGTTGTTCTTCACGAAGAAATTCATTAAGACATTCATCCAAGGAGGGGACAGTAGCTTTGTTCATGAGATTAGTCTGAATGTCCTCAAAATCATATCTCAATTTCATAAGAAATTGGTCTCGTTTTGTGGTCTCATGAACTGTTTGGACTGCAGTTTGTCCCTCAGCTGACAAATCTTTAAAAACAATGCCGGTATATTCAGCCCAAAGATTCATGAAATGAGAATAGAATTCAGAAATTGAAAGACTTTCCTGTTGAAAATCTGAAATTTCATGTTCAAGTTGGAACCTGCGAGCACTATTGTTCTGGCTATAATTTTTTTTAAGATATTCCCACATCTTAGCTGCCGTGGCGAAGGGTCTGAGATTGAGGACAATATTAGGATCAACAGATCCTATGATCCATGCCATAACTTGTGCATCTTTGACCTCCCATTTGGCATGTGCCTCCTTGTGAGTTGTTTTGTTAGGAGCAGGGTCGGTACCGTCAACATGACCCCAAAGCTCCTTGCCTTTGAAAAAGATCTCTAACTGAAATGCCCCATGTGAAATAGTTCTTTCCATTTAGGCGAACAAAAAGAACATCAAACTTGTCTGTAGTCGTAGACATGGTGCTGGAAAAAAATCACAGCAGGGGGAAAAAACAAACAAGAAACTAGAGAAACTAGGAAATCAAGGGACTGAGAGAACAACAAAACTCAGAGAAAGACACGAAACTAGGAACAAAGGGAACAAAAGAAACTGTTGGATCGAAACCTAGATTGATACCATGTTAAACTCAGAGAAAATAGGGTCAAAACTATGATCCCTTTTGCTGGAATGTTTTCATATATATAGTGCTGATACAATCTGTAACTGTTATCTACAACTATGCCATTGACTAAATACATAATTACACAATTATAACTGTACAATAATGTAGAATATGCTGGTTTGACTTGCAATAAAGTCTGTGCAAATCTGCTGGTTTAATGACCAACAAATCTGCACCAAATCAGCACTAATGAATAATTCTGCTGCTTTCAATTCTATTGACATTACATAGAGCCTAAGTACATGCTAAAGCTTCAAGAAAAATAAATGACAAAAATATTAAAGTGCATAAATTAAATTACATCAAGACCTATTATACACACTAAAAATTTTAAGGACCACAAAGTAAAAATGCCAAAAAATAAACATGCATGAAATGATGAGCAAATATAATGCAAAATAACAATAATGAATAAAAAAACAGTGATTAAACACATAATACAAACCAAAATATTTTTAGTGAATTTTAGAGGAAAAATTTAAGTGAATAAAATGCAAGAAGTAAAAAAAACAGTGGTGTATTTAGCACAAATGTAGTGAATTTTAAAAAGTTTGGGCTTAGTAATAAAATTAGGCTCAAATCCAGATTAGATCTGAACCATTTGATGAATCAGATGACATAGATCTGATCTCAGGGAAATTATATCATAGCCACACAATTAAGATCAAAGAGTTTTTTAATAAGGAGCACAGTAGGCATTAAGATAGAAACACAGTAAAAAGAAAGGAAAACACCAGGACCGTCAGACTTACCATCAGACGGTTTAACAATAGGGAATACAGTAGATCTAAACATACAGTCACACACCCTATCCAGAGGAAGGAACATCATCTGCCGTCAGATCGTAGATCTGACGGCCTAGTTTCAACAGGCGCACGACAACATCAAGAGTAACACGCACATCATTAAGGCAATAAACTAGGTATATAAAACGGTTTAAAGAGAGGAAATGCACATAACTCAAACAAATTCTCTCTCTAAGGTTAAACCTTGAGAGAGAGACTCTCACTTCTCTCTAAAATGGCAGCAGATCGGAGAAGACATGGATAGGTGGTCGGGATTCCTCCGACGCGGTGGCTTGCCATAGCGCTGCCGCGTCGAAGCTTTTACTTATGTTTTTTTCAAATTTTTTTTACATAAAATCAACCGCCTATTCCTCCTTTGTTCGAATCTACCATTATTTTTTGGAAAGAAAACAAGATGTGTTCTAGATCTGGCGTTTGAATCACGAAAGTTTTGGAAAGAAAGAGGAACAAAAGAACGAACAGAAATATTACCTTCTCTGATCGGTTAAGGTGTGGAGATTGAGAGAGGGAAGAAGTGATTCCGTTTGCTGTTCTGACTCGGCAGTTCCAATCTACTTTAATTCGACTCCGATCTTCTACTTCAGATTCGATTCGGTTCCTTCCTATTCTTCAGTCACGGTCCAAACTTGAATCAGTTTCGATCTATGTTGTTGTGGTGACAATTTCAGATTAGTTTACTGTGGTATGATGAAGGATAGATCGATTTCGAAAAATGGACTTGGAACAATGATGAAAATCTGTTGAAATGTTTAAGTGTTCAAATGGATTTCATTTTTCTTGAAAAAAATATCTATGATATGTTCATGATTTTTTTGAATTTTTCTGGTTTTTGATCTGATATTGCAGGAGAGAGAATTGGTTTAGGAGTTTGTAGAATATTTGCTGCAGCTATGTCAGTGATTGGACTCGTGAACAGTGCTCCATTAATGCTGTCCTATTTATAGTATGTAAAACTAGGGTTTCTCTGATACAAGACAAAGACCATAATACCCCTGCAGTTGGATTAAAGAAGCTTGGGCAAGAGGAAACCAATGGACCAATAAAAATAAGACATGTGGACTTAAAAGGATAAGAACAAAAGATTTAAATGGACTCAAAGACTAAAAAAAGAAAATAAAAACAAAAGGATTAAATGAATAAAAAAAATTCGAAATTAAAAATTAAATTAAAAAAAGAAAACCGAAATTATTTTTTAAAAAAGAAATTAAATGCAACAAAAAACATTAAAAATAAAATAAAATAAAATATTTAAAAATAAAAAGGAATAATAAAACTTAAAATTGTACCTTTCGGAAACCAAATGAGGTATTTTAAAATACCTCTCTGTCGAAATTTCGTTTGAGACGACAAAATCGCTCGGCTTTGAAAATACGAACAAAAGACTTTTTAACTGATTAAAATACGAGTAAAAGCTTCAACTATTTAAAATACGAGTAAAAAAGGTTTTAATTAACTAAAAGACGAATGAAAATTTTCAATTACTTAAAATACAATTAAAAAGCTTTAACTGCTTAAGATACGAACAAAAAATACTTTAAAGAACTAAAATACGAATAAAAATTTTAATTGTTTAAAAAACGAAAGAAGAATTTTGACTGATTAAAGTGAGAATAAAAAATATTAATTGGTCAAAATTTAGGGTATGACGATCCCAAATAAAATACATACAGAGACAATTAATCACATACGAGCACCTATAAACACACATAATAAATAATTAAAGTAATTCTAACGAAAAACGAGTTGTTACAAATGTCATCATATTCTGAAGATGTCACCATTAGCCTCGGATATTACAATTTGTCTTCTTCTGATCATGTGCAAATACAAACAAAGAACTTCAAGGACATATGAAATGAACAAATAATTACTTTTTCAGTAAGGGAATTTCAAATGTCTTTTCAACGACATTAACCAAATCAAGGAACATTCCAACTATCATTATCAAGCTTCTCAAAGACTTAAATTTATGTGATGGCACCTCTCCAACATCTCTCAATTCCTTCCCTATATCAGGAGCTGAAGACTTGAAAAAAAAAAACAAGACTCTGCAAATTTTATAAGTGTCCTTACTCTATCAAATTCAAAAGCGCATAAACACTTAATAATTTATTACCAAGTTCATATCTTAAAAATTCTAAAGTCTTAAGAGTCTTACTCTGTTTTGCAATTGTTTACACCTCTAATTGTATATTAAGTGTAAAACCAAATAATTTGTCATTTGATTAAGTTAGATTGTAAGAATTCTCTTTCAGTTGTAATTGAGTATTGGAAGTCTCTTACTTGTGTGATTGAGCATTATAAGTCTCTTGCTTATGTGTTGAGCAATTGTAATCTTTAATGATTGAAAATCCCTTGGAAGTGCAAGGGGATTAGATTACTCTCAGTTTGTGGGAGGAATTAGTATAATTGTTTTGTGTATCTCTGTCTCTCTCTTTGTGTTTGAACTAATTTGTTGCATTCAGAATCTAGATCAGACTCTGACTAGCAAAACACTTAGAAAAGCTAACACAATTCAACCCCCTCCACGTTGTCCTCGTAACAAATCTCAGTTGATAGGGACACAATATTAAATATATGCAACGGTTAAAGTTCAATCCCTGAACATTCCACCTATTCATCATAAAGGTGAATTTTTGGCACAAGGTTATTTGAAAGAAAAAAAAAAGTTTTTTTTATTGTTTTTTTGTTTTTTTTAGCTCATGGCCATAATTATTGTTATCTTGTTTAAGGTGCTTTGTCCGTTATGATTTGGGCCATACTGATTGTTTGAATTCATTAATTAGTTTGACATCAGCTATAATTCTCAACCAAACCCACCCAAATAAAAGTAGTAATATTGTAGTACATTAGGTAAATTTACTTGTATTTCAAGAATTATTATTAGGTAATGTAGTCTTTACACATTGTGGATAGAGCAAGCAAAGATCTTAGCTTTGAAACGTAAGATACGTGATCTCCGTTATTGCAACATAGGGACAAATGCTGGGTTCCAACATCCCACAAATTTTGTCAAATTTGGTTCTCTTTCACCAGCCACAGAAATATAAAACAATTCAGACTCATATAGTATACAATAAACATGCCCAATATGTGTGGCTTAAAAAAATAATCAAGTTAAACACACCCTTGATATTTATTCTTTTGAAAAAGCAGTTCTTGATATTGATAAAATAGAGTTTGTTTTGTTTCTGTAATTTTCGAATGAAAAAAAATTTCATCCTAAGTTCTGATTTGATTGTTTATGATAAAACATGTTTGAATTTCATCTCTCTAAGGTCAAAACAATTCCTTTTGCTCACTGCATTCACTTTATAACAAATAAATAAGACTTAGAGTTAAATAAAATTTTCATTCATAAAAATATAGTAAACTCTTATTTTGGTGCTTAAAAAAATAAAATGTGGGGTTTTCACACTCAATTTTTTTTGTTTTGTTATTTTATCCCTAATGGATATAAATTTGACATGCTTTTGATATTTCTTGAACATATTATGGACATACAAGGATTAAACATAATAAATTTGCATAACATAAACCCACCTTGAACATAAACGAATCATAAAATTGACGCTAATATAAATTTATAGATTGACCATAGGAACCAAAAACAAAATGAATTTCTTTTTAAGATTGAAAACATCCGGCTTTAGTTTATGGGGACTAAAATTAAAAATCGCCATATTTTCAAGGACGAAAAATTTAATAGTAAGTCACTAACTATACCATGGCATCCCGTCAAAAAAAACTATACCATGGCAGCACAATTGTTTGGTTTGGTGTTATATAATGTCCCATATGTCCCATACACTTGGTATAAGTTATTTCAAACAAAAACAAAATAAAGTTAAATTGTTTTCATTCAGGTTGTAAGCTATTTTCATAAACTATCTAGAATGACTTATGAAAATAAACATGAAATAACTCATATTAGAACACTCTTTAATTTCATACATTTATTCAACACCTCTATATCTTTCTTTTTTTTATCATACATCACATTCATCACATAATTCTATATTTTTTCTTTCTCAAGATGTCAAAGATTTTTGAGTGTCTAGTAATTAAAAAATAACAAAAAGGAGTACATTTATTTTTACCATTGATTAAGTAAGGATAACATAAAATGACAAAAGTACAAAACCATAAAGATGAGATCTCTTTCTGTGTGTCTTTTGGCATTAAATAATATACTCAATGTGGGGTAACCTTATAAAACCCGGAGCAGAAAGTTAAGCTTTAAGTTCATACAGAGCAAAACTGCCTCTCAGAGGCCTCAAAAAGGATTTGGTAGAACCTATATTAAAATTTATTCTCTTTAGTGGTAGCAGTTATTACTGTAATAGTAGTGTTTATCTTTTTAGGGAATTAGCCACTTTAGTCACTTTAATCCCTGAATGCAGAAAAATTGCAAACCAGTTCCTAAATGTAGGCTCTGTTGGTCAATTTCAGGGACTAAAGTGACTAACGGAGTCTGCATTCAGTGACTAAATTGACTAACGGAGTCTGCATTCAGTGACTAAATTGACTAACATAGTCTATATTCAAGGACTATTTTGCATATTATCTGCATTCAGGGACTAAAGTGACGACTCCTTTCCTATTCAGGGACTAAAGTGACTAATCTCCCATTTATCTTTTCTTTTCTTTTTTTTTTAATAGTTATATATGATGTCACAGGACAAAACTTTTCAACCTTTCAAATAATTTTATACCACAAAGATTCTGTGATGTTTCAAAATCAAGATATATATATTTAATTTTCTCCTATGAGTACTGACTAATGTTATTTATCTACTAGTATATATTACACAGCTATAGTTTTCAGAAGAAACCATTCAAAGTATAAGAGTCTTTTTCTGTGTTCTACTTTTTCATATACAAACTTTATTTTAATTTTCAACTAATATTTGGACCTAAGATCAAATGGCACCAGTTTGTACAAGAAGTAGAATGAAGTTGCAAAAAGCAATGGAAAGAAGTACTAGTTGTGAGTGTGTTACAACAGTTGAAAACAAAGAACTTGGTGTGAATAATAAGAAGGTTGATGATACAAAGAAAGATATAATATTTTCATCAAGTTCAAGTGGTTGTTCTACACCAAAAGCTAAAAGGTTCAGAATACCTAAGGTGTTAACATGTCCACCAGCTCCTAAGAAGAGAAGAGTAACTCCTCCTTCAGCATGCTCTTCCATTAATAGATCACCAATATCATTGTTTTCTTCACCTGATATAGAGCTTTTTTTCTTCTCTGCACTTAATAATGTATCAGTGTAATAAGTTTAGTTTTACTTTATGTAGCGAAGTATGAATATAGTTTAGTTTATAATCCTTTCTACAAGTTTTATGTGATTATGATGACTACAACTTATGGTATGCAAATTATGAGTTTTGGTTACAAATTCCCTCATTGTTAGGCTTGAGTACATTGTTGTTCTTATATATAATACTTGTTTTCTTGAATCAGTTTTCTTTTAATGGTAGATTCAGTTATTTATTTGTAAAGCATGAAAATCGATTCATTTGCAAATTTGATTAATTTTTTTTTTAACGGCAAATGTTAATAGTTGGTTTGTTAGATTTATATTTACTCTTGACCTCCATCTCTTTTCTCATAGATCAAATCAGTTGAGCTATCCAACTCTCCGGATATTCGATTTATCTACACTATAGTATCCTTCTGATCAAGGATTTGGTATTACATATATGCATATCATAAATTGTTAGAATTGCAACTTTGGCCTTCTGGAAATATATATTTGTGGTTGAGTTGATTGAGTTTGGCTTAATCAATATGATTTACATTATCATATCAAATGATCATTAACACATAAATATCTTGATTAGTCACTATGTTGATAGATACAACATTCTTAGTTTAATAGCAGTTTTAGCCCCTTATATTTCAAAAAGTTGCGATTTTGACCCCCTAACAAAATAAAATAAAAACCGCCCCCTAAGTATTGCCCCTTTTGCAGTTTTAGTCTCCCAGACCAATTTTGACCAAGTCAAAGCTGACGTGAACCCCACGTGTGTAATTTTTTAATTTTTTAATTTTTTTTAATTATTAAAAAAATAATTTTTTTATTTTTTTTAATAGAAAATGGAGAGGCAAAATGATGAGGTAAATGTTTTTGAATATTTCATCTTCTACTGTTTTTACTTCTTCCTTTTACAAACAAAATACAAATATACTGTGTCTTTTTTTTTTGAGAGAAAATATACTGTGTCTTGTATTGAGGAAATGATTTTTCTTCAGATAATATATAGTCAGTTGGACTGTTTTGGTTGCTCTGCAGGGGACTGTCTAAATTTGAGGTGTTTTTGCCCATTACTTATTAATTCACTGATGCATTTGGATTTGATTTATTTTGGAGTCATGCATGTATTTACATTTTTAGTTTGGTAGGTCGTCAGCATGGAGTCCTATTCAGTGGCAGACCCATAAACATTTTGCACTGATATATAACCTTATAAAAGAAAAATATTTTTAATTAGCTTTTACCAAATACACAATTTTATAAATGAAATCCACCTTCCCTCAAAAAAAAAAAAAATGAATGAAATCCACCTATATACGGTGTTTTTTTCTTTTGAAAGGATACTATATTATACGCTGTTTTATTTTCAAAATATGATATATTTTGTATTCATGCCTGTTTTTACTTTAACACAAGGGATACAAATTAAGATGATAAATGATTAAAGTTTATTGTGTATTATCTCGTTTGTATTTTATTGTGTATTTATCTCGTATAAATTTCTCTTATTTTCTCAGAATATGGACCTATGGAGGAAATAAGTATTCATTTATGATCCCTCCAAAAAAAAAGTATTCTTTTGTGGGAGCAAATGAGCAAATGAATGGCTCGGTTCACTGGTAAAACTGCTAAAATCCTTAATTTTTGTCTATCAACAAAAACAATTATTTTTCATTAATAAAAAGGTTACATATATGCAGACAAAAAATGTTATATACTGTATGTTAAAACTTTGTCCTATTCCTCATTTACTCTTAAAAATGCCATAAACATATTAATATACATTTTCATTTAAATATTTTTCTTGTGGGGCAATTACATTAGATCATACATTATAAAGCACCCATTTTAAGTGTTTAAGTGGTCATATATGTACACATCATCATCATCAGTGTTATAATATTTTAATATTAGTAATACCGGAAAAAAAATACTCAACATCTTCAATGTATCACCTCACAAAAACTTATTAATTTGTTTCCACCAATAACGTTTAATCATTAAATTTCGACAAAAAACATTTATTTTAATACAGTTTATTTATGGGGACCTTAGAAAGAGAGAGAAATTTCATAACCACCTTTCTATACAAACACCATATTTATTTGCTCCACAATGGAGGTATCTACTCAACATAATGCTAAATGAGTGAATCACTCATCATTGTGGCTGATCTTATACGTTAATTTGCTGCATTTTGATTATACCTTATGTATTTCTGTTGTCTTATTCCAATCATGTTCTATAATTTGGTGGCTCTATTTTGTTTTTATAAAATATTCAATAATGCCTACATTTGATTTGAATGACTTGTGTTTGAATTATTTGGTTATGTCTATATTCAGTCATGCCTGATATTTTTTTCTTTTTTGAACAAGTGTATTGGTATGCCTAATTAAAAACCCTTTTGTATATGCATATTGTAAATTTTAACTTTTCGTATTATAAGACACTTAGTAACATTAATTAATAGTTTATTTGGGAAAAATGCAACAGCCATGTATTTTTTTGGTAAAAGTAATTAACGCGTCTAGTAATTTAAAAGAGACTTATAATTAAGAAAAACTTATTTTCTCTAAAGAGACATATAAATGATTATTTTTCTTTGGAGTAAAGGGATTTTCAAAAAAAAAGAATGGACATCTATTTGGTTCATGAGATTGTTCCAACTCTTTTAATGCCGCTCAAATTGTTCACTTTTAAGATTTTTTAACCATATTAATTCCTATTAATATTTAATTTTGAATCTTATGCTACGTGGGAGATTAACACTTTATCTCCTTATCACTGCTCTCAAAAAAAAAAAAAATCTCCTTATCACTTCACGTTAACTCCTTAAGCATCACGTTAGTATTATATCTTTTAATTTTATTGACATTTAAAATGTTTGAAGATCAATTTAATAATTTATATTTGACATACAAAAAAAAAGTATCTACATATTCTCTTAAAGACCTGTTTAGGCCTACGTTCTTTTGATTAAACATAAAAAAGATGGTGGTTATCATTATCCTTGTCAACCTTATCTTTTACGTTGTATCTAAAAAGAACAAATTATAAAAATCTAAAGAAGGTACAAAGCATCTAAAGGTGCAAAATGAGAATCCAAAGATGATATATAAGTAAACTAAACAATTTTGTCAACATGTATACATGCAAGTTTTGAGTTAATAATTATTGGAAGAGAAAACACATGGAGTGGGAGAGAGAGAGAAAATAAAGAGAATCCAATGAAGAAGCTCATGTTAGTGGTGATAATTTTTAATTTACAATTTACCATACACACACGTAAGGGGAATCTCCTGGAATCGAATTCCTCGTGAAAATTTTAATTCTTTATTTTTTTACAATGCTTTCAAATATTATATCTAATTTAGTGTCGGCTCTAAGGTACACAGTTGTAGTGCGTGTGTGACATCATTGTTTTAAGAAAAAAGAGCCATTTATGTTGATTTAATCTTAAGGGTAGGTATATAATTGAATCATTTAATGCTGCCATTTTTTCATCCTATCGCGGAAGGAAAATTATGTATAAACATTTATACATCTTATTGACACCTTATGAGACATAGATAGAGAAAGTATGTAATAGATGCAATATATTGAACAATTTTTTACTATTAGTGTTTGGTACCAAAGGACTTAAGCCAATAAGATTAGATGAAATACAAACTCACTTAACCCATTTGGGTTGATCTAGTGGTATTGATTTGGAACCTACGAGTGTGTTCCTCCTCAAGGTCTCAAGTTCATTCTCTCTAGTCCCTATTTAAGTAGACTAATTTAGTTTCTTAAAAAAAAAAATACAAACTCACTTGTTATGTTCAATCAATTATACTATTTTTATTGAATGAAACCCAACGGATGTTGCTCTTTAGGCAACAAAATAAAACACTCGAACGGTATTTAATTACCGTTCGCTGTCGGACAGTAGTCTAAAAAGCAATTGTCAAAACCAACTATGGGCCCGTTTGTTTTAGTTTTTTTTAAATAGATTTTTATAGTGTAATATTTTTTTGCTACAATTTTTTTAACAAAGAAAATTTTAAGGAAAGTTTCAAATAAAAAATTTCTTTGAATAGTTTATCTTAAAATATAATTCTAAGTATTTCATCATTTTGTTATAATTTTTTTTGATACCAAAATTTTGAAAAAATCTCTAAAAAATAAGCTATTTCAAATAGCTTTTCATAAAAATTCATTTTTGAAAGATGTCACTTTGAAAAAATATGTGATTTTTACTATGTAAAATATCTAACAATGAATATTTAAGCTAGGGAATCTCAAACTCTCATTTTTAATTTATGTTAAATGAGTTTGAAATAACTTCTTTTATTTTTGAATAAATTTCTAAAAAACAAACGGGCCCTATATCATAGAAAAACAGATCAAGGCCCACTAGAGCCTATATCTTTTGATTTCTGCTCATCCCCCTACACTTTTCGCTCCCACCCAGTTAAACTGGCTAAAATACCCCTGTGTTAGTTAACTAACGTAAGTGTAAAATTATGCGTTAATTAACTAACGCAGCGTGACTTAAGTCACGCAAGCAGAATTCCTTAATTTTTACACATGCGTGAGTTAACTCACGTCGCGTGAGCAGTTAACTCACGCTAGGCAAAAGTGGAGTCATACTTTAAAAACTCATACCACGTACAACAAGTGTAGAACCTTGCAGTAAAATAAAGATTAAAAAAGTTGCAGCTTGACAGCAAATTATATCTCTTCTCTTCATATATAATTTCACCTTTGCAACAAATTTGATTTGCGGTGCCATTTTACTATTCCCAACCAGATTTCGTGAGGCACACCATTTTCTTGTTTAAAGATTGATTCACAAATTTGAGCTGATTTTCATGTTTGTAACAAATGACTGATTCACACATTTGTCTTGTTTAAAGATTGATTAACACGATGTTCTTGTTTAAAGATAAATTTCATGATAAAATTATTCTTCTTCTAAAAAGTTACATGAAGCATATGCTTTTGATTCTTTTTATTGTTTATCCAGAAATTGTTCTTTTGAAGTGAAGTAAAGGGAATGGAAGAAGGAGATACCATGGGGAAGGAGAAGTGAATGGAAGGGAAGAACAAAATATTAGATTGAAGAGATGTGTGGGCTGCATTGCTGTTTGCCTTGCGATTAACTCATGCGGGGGTATTTACGGCAATTCAGTTGGGCGCGAGCGAAATGTGCAGGGGGAGAGCAGAAATCATATCTTTTAAGTACAAAGGCTCAAGAGACGGGATATCTTCTATTCACACCCCATCTGAATTTAATACAACAAATTTAGGAAGGGTATGGAATAATCAATTACCTAACCATTTAGTGTTGTAAAACGATATAGACCTACCAAGAGTTTCTAGCTTCAAACGAAAATTCGTTATATTTTTCTGTATAAATCCAAAGCCATTATATTTTCTGTAGAAAAAAATTATATTACTTTATTTAATAGTGACTTTGGATGTGTACTAACCCATCCTTCTTTTGTAAGCAAACTTTGTGAGTACATTGTATACTTGTATTTGTCAATGACAACCCCCGTATAAGATGGACATAGGAAAGTTTAATTAAACTTAAGCTTGGATGGATGCAAAAAGAATATTCAGATAGTTTTCAACAAAATTTACCACAATATATAATATGAACATGCATGAGTGTGGTCCTAGAAAACAAGCCTTTCTTAATGGCAATTAAACTGAAATTTGTAATTTTACTCAACCAAGGATTGGTAAATTGCTTTACTTGAAGCAGGTATCCAACATTCAAAGAGGTTATCCATTTTGATTGTTATTTTTTTGTGGTGGTCAGGGTTTGAATCCCAAACCTTACATATATTATGCATTGTCCCTACCAACCGAGTTAATCGACCCATTTTGATTGTTATTAATAACATAGAAAAATAGTCTTTGCAATATCTAATTTTGTCGTTTACTATGTATTGAAAGATAAATATAATGCATACAATATTTTGTTCCTATATAGCAACGATAGGAGTTTGACTGATTACTCAGCCGTGCCATAGGGAGAGAAATAAATGACAAGAGTGTGCATGTTATTCATGTAGACATTGGGGAATTTTTTTTTCTTTACAATTTGGATCTCCCTTTTAGACAAAATGCGGTGTAGTTTTTGGGTGGTTATGGTTTAGAATTTTCAAGAGAGAAATTTTGGAAATGCAAACTCTCATATTTAGGTTTGGAGGTATTTGGAAGAGAAGAACTTGAGTGCGTTTGTTTTAGAATTTTTTTTTAGAAAAAATCTATTCTTTTACAATACCCACTAGCTCTTGTTGCATACCAAAATTTAAGATAATCTTTAACAACATTTTGCTTTCATTGTTGATGGAATAAACTTTCGCTGCAAAATTGATAATTTATCCCTCACTTTGTGTAGGGAAATGAGTCAAAATCAATTGTCATAAGAATTGAAGAACGAGACATAAAAAAACATTTTAAAAAATGAACCTAGTGCCTCATCGACTGTCCGATTTTCTGAAGTTTATGGTATATGAAAGGAGAAAAAACTAAGTTCGTTTGCAAAAGTTCATTGAATGTCAAATTGATTCATCTCATCAAAGCCATTTGAAAAACTACTCGATGGCTCGAAACTCTAGCCCTCTTGTCTGTCCAGGTGCACCGCCTTAAAGCGAAGACACATCTAACATTGTTCTGCTCAGCCAAACAAAAAGTCAGTACCTGATCTGTTACTCTTGATTACGAATAAGTAAAAATGTGTTTCATTAGGCTTACATGTTCTTTGATTCCTTTTCATGTCCTGAACGATTGCAGTTTATGATGATTTTGTCATCAACTTTTGATACTGAATGATCCATTGGGAGATTGATCTGTCTTTCTGCTAAATTGAAAAAATTGAACACTAATTTAACTTCAAGATTTTAAATCATGTGAAAGTCCAGAAAAAATATATATACGTTTGGGTAAGGGTGAAGAATTTTAAACGTGACTAAGCTCTCGAACTGAGGATACGTTTCATAATCAGTCCACAGGGTTGAAGCTGTGCGGACACTCCAATGTCCCACTTCGAAGACAACGACACTTATGGTGTGTTGCTTACTGAAAATACATGTCAAACTATAATCTAAAAGGGGGAACTCTTACCCGACTTGGGTGGAGGAGTGACATAACCATCAAGTCCCAATAATTTCTGTACCAATGAAAATTTCACATCAGCATGTTTAACCGTTTAATGAAAGCGAGTTTAAGTAAGGAAGTTTACATAAAGGTATATGAGAGTTACCTTTAGATTCTGATAGCACTCCTCAAGTTTGTCATTGTATAAGATGGAATCAAATATGCCTGATGACTTGCCTTGCTCAATCTCAGTCTGAGCATTTCGTAATCGCTTTAGGACCTGTTCTTCTGTTTCTGTCCCTCTGTTCAAAACTTTTCTTTTTAGCGTTATTCGAGAGTTAAAAGGTATGAATATGAAGCTATTATTACTCACCTTTCACGAAGACGCTTTTCAAGCTCTTCCATCGGCGGGGGGCAGATAAGGATATATATGGCTTCAAGAGAACTAGCCCTCACAGATCTTGCCTCTTGAACATCAATATCAAGAATACACCTCTGAACAGGATTCACAAATTAAAAAGATTTCAATATCTTAGATGAGAAAAAGAGAAATTTAATATATACTAAGGCAATGGTTAAAAGATCGGTTTGATATGATTGCACCCTCAGTTTTCAAACAGAAAATTTAATTTCATTAGTATCACAAAACATTACCACAATATATTTAATGCATTTCGAAAGTTTAATTTTACTCAAGTAGAATAAATAAATTTATAAAAGATCCAATAAATGCACTTAACTTTATGATTGGAATTGTGTAGAAAAAACAAGTCAAAAGAGTGTTATATTTGATAAAATCAAATTTGTGTTTTTTGTGCGTCGAAATCAGATCAGACTAGCTTTTATATATTTATAATAGGATTGCAATAAGTACAATAAATATTGATATGATTACTCAATCTAATCCTAATCACATATGTGCAGCTAAGGAATAATATGTGACTAATTCTAACAGATTTAAACTGTGTTCAATTCAATAATATATGTGAACATTAAAATATAGTGGCAAGAGGAAAGAGGCAATTCTGCATAATATTCTGCTAAGTTTCTGTCAATAATGTACTGTGTATTCCGCAGCAATTAAATCACCAAAAACTATGCTTTAGATCTTACAAGTGTTTCTAAAAGTCAACACATTGGAGAGTGCTTTTAATCAGAGTTGTCAAATATAGGCCATGGAAGTGCAATAGTCGACTGCAGTGGCAGACTTTTTGACAACTACCACGGCCAATTTGGGAAGAATGGCGGCGCCATGGTGTTTTATGGCTAATATGGAGGTTCAAAATGGCGGATTTCTGGCTTTCGGCCATCCGCAATTGATAGCACTGTTCTGACTAAACCTAATCATTATTTTTTAACTGAAAAAAGGAAGCAGTAAACATAAGGTTTTTAACGATAAAGATTCGTAAGGAACTTGCTTTCCCTGCATCTGATACCATTTCAACGGCCTCAACACTGGTCCCATATAGGTTACCATGCACAGAAGCAAACTCAAGAAACTTTCCATCTTTAATCTCTTTCTCCATTATACTCTTCTCAGTAAATGATAATGGATTCCATCTTTCTCCATAGCTCTTACAGCACGGATTGTGTGACTCACAGAGAAACCAAACATGGATGGAAATTCTTTCGTGACCATTGATATCAATGTTCCTTTGCCTACTCCAGAAGGACCACTAATAACAACAGGTTTCTCAGCATTGCCTATCACACCCTTACTCCATGCAACAACCTCAGTCCCCAAAATCTTTTGCTGGCGCCGGACGTATTGAGTGTCTACCTGCCAACATCATGAAAAACAAAAAATTAACACTTATTAGGCCATTTAACATCGTGTTTACTATTGTTTCGGGTGCAATGTTATCAATTGCAGATCGTGCAAAATTGCAGTGTGTTCAAATCAGCGTTGTTAAATAGCTATAACTCTAATGCATAGCAGAATTCGCACAAATCACTATTGTTCTACAATACACTACTTAGTAAAAAAAACGTTGTATAACACTGTTGCATAGTGGAGTTTGAACAAACCGCTATTTTCCCCGATCTGCAATTTACACCAATGGTTCAAATTATGTTATATAACAGTGCCATAGTACCGGTATAGATGCTATTTAATAACATTTTGTACTAAATGCCGCATTGCTGAACAATGATTCAGCTTTGCTATAATGCTATAACTAGTAATTTATTAATACTACTTCGGAGATTGTATGCATTAATAGTTATTTCTTTGGGATTAGAATAAGGACTTAGGTTTGGAAGAACGAACCTCGAGAAACCATGTATGATCATCTGGCTTCAGATTCTTCTTAGGAATTACGATTTTGTCTTTTAATAATACTGGTGAATGGCCTTCAAATGATAAGGGTTTGGTGCCTAGCACAGTTGGATTAACCTTACAAATTAAAATGGATATCAGCAACAAATCCTAAGAGTTAAAAAAGTAAATCAAATAAAAGAAAAAACATTCAACTGACCATTCACGAAGACAGTTGTCGAAAATTCGAACTTTAATAGACAGAATTTCTTCATCAGCTCCACCAATGACATACTGTTAAATAAATAAAGGTTCAACTTTAGTTTTAGACACAACTAATCAACAAGTAGTAACATATTGAAAGTTATTGTTTATCGACTAATGTATGATTAATACCGTTTTATTGCCAACAGTGGCAACGGTAGTCGATGTTTCCAAAGTTCAGCTTTTTAAATCCGAACTATTACTGCTTCCATTCTGCAGGTCTTGATGTTGAGAAATGAATATTGGTGCTTCTCCCTATTGATCACAAAGAGTTTCATAAATAAATCAAATTAAAACCAATTTGATCCAATATCATAAACTAACACGATTCCTAAAATTTTGTAATATTCTAATCCTCCAAGGTAAAAAGATACTTACCATAAGAATTTTATTCTCCTGAATCCAATCCTAACCTAGAGTATATACAAATGTTAATATTATCAAAGAACAATCAATATATGAAAACTTCAATATTTAAGAAATAAAAGCCAATGAGATTTATATAGGGAAATAGTTCATCAACCAGAAGAAATTTTTTTTTTTTTTTTTTTTTTTTTTGTAATAATTTTCTGATCCAACATAAATAAATGAAAAGAATGAACAACCAATATTGGTTTTGATTAATATATGTCTAATCCCACATTGTAATTTTGTTTTAAAGATTACATAAGTTTGTAAACATTCAATGAACAATGCATAAAAGAGAGCACAACCTAGATTGCAATGCCTGAAACAGGTGAGACATATAGATGACATAGTATGTTGGATTTACCTTAGGGCAATAGCAGCAGCAGCAGCAGGTTATTTTGTGCAGAAAAGAACAAAGTTTGTTTGGTCTTTTGTTTGATGTGACAGGTTCAACTTTGTGTCTTTATTACAGTTGACAATAACGTTAAAAATATCCAAGAGAGAGAAAATTTAAAGGATTTTTTTGTCGTTGTTATCTTTTTGAGTTACACGTTTGAGTGAATGCTTAGAATAAAAAAGAAGAGAGTGGCGGCAGAGGAGAGGAAGGTACAAGAAAGAAAAAACGGGTTTTTTATTGGATCTCGTTTCGTTCACGAACCGGAAAGACTGGCTTTCGTTTTTCACGTAACCTGATACTGAATGAGTAAAATAATGAGAAATTCTTGCATGGTCTTGCCCTTAATACGTAGCCCATCCAATCAAATAATTTCATTTCAATTAGTTAATAAAATAAAAAATGAAATACAACACGTTCCATTAAAATTGGGAAACGGTTTTCATTATACCAACAATAATTCCAGTTTCATCATTTAGATACATCCCACAAATTACAATGCTTCAAACAACCTTCACTATTGTTTGATATTGCAAGATACTATTAACTACAAGAAATAAAACAATATACATACTGGAACAAGAGAAGTATCAACATGTTTGAACAGTTTCTTGGGTGATGCTCAATCAAGAAAAACATATAACAAACATGTTTCAGTTTGGAGAATGTAGTTTCATCGACAAAGAGAGTTTTGAAAGGGAGATTGAATTTTTAGCATGTAGAGATGAAATTTTATTTGTTTCTCAAGTTAAAGAAACAAAACAATGATCATCATTGTTGTGGCAAGCAAGGCTGCAGAAATAAAATGGCACAATGGGATGCGAGGGAAGAAAACTGCATTTCAATTTTAATAGATCGTGTTGTATTTCCCCAGATAACCCATTTCAATTTTTTATTTTATTAATTAATTGAAATGAAATTATTTGATTGGACGGGCTCAACGATGACGTGTTAAGGATAAGACCATGCAAGAGTTTCTCATAAATAATTTGCAAGGATCAGCCAAATCCGTCCTCCAATTTACCGTATCGAAATGTCTATTTTGTCTCTAAATTTATCAAATAACAACCAAATTAGTCCCTCATTTAAGTTGTTTAGGGTGTGTTTGGTTGTGGAGAGAAAGTGATAAGAGAGAAAGAGGTGAGAAAGAGTATGGTGAGTGAGAAATATGTGAAAAATAGAGTATATTTGTTAGGTTGTTTACTATATAAGAGAAATGAAGGAGAAAGAAATGTTGATTGTTTTTAAAAGTACAAATATACCCCTAAACTAAAAAAGACTTATAAAATTAATTTCATTTTTAATTTGTTCTCTATTAATTTATGAATTACATAATTAATTTTATTTAATTGATTATAGTAATTTAAGGGAATTTAAGTAAATAAATCTATTAGTTTTCTCTAAAATATTTTTTTAATAGTTTAGTATAAAATAATTTATTAATTTTAATTTAGCTAAATAATTTGATTTTATTTTGAACCCGTCTATAATTTTTATAACCCCTACAATTGTCTATATTTCTTTTTGTGTGCGGACATTATATATGCAGTAGTGATAAAAACACTTCATTATTTCTTTAACAAAAAAAAAACACTTCATTATTTTTCATTAACTTAATTTGATAAGGATGTAATTTCACAAATTAACTAAAAAACAAAGACATTTCCTTCAAAAAAACTAATAAAAAAAACAAAGGCCCAAACCTTTTTTTTTTTCTGTGACAGTTTTATTGAGAGATGAATAAAAATGGAATTTCAAGAAACAAGTGCATTTCGAGCTCCTTTCTTCGCTAGATAGAGAAGACCAGAAAAAGGTGTGGGACCCAACAACTATTTCTTCCCCAAATCTATAAAATTGGAACTCTCATTTTATAATTTGTCATCTAGAGTCTAAATTCAAACTCACTTTTGCAGAAAAATGGTCGTTACCCAACAACTATTTCTTCCCCAAATCTATAAAATTGGAACTCTCATTTTATAATTTGTCATCTAGAGTCTAAAATTCTCAAAATGTCTTCCATTAATTGATGGCAATGTTCTTCCCTAATTCAAAAAACTTCAAAACCTAATTTTTTTTTTTATGGAATTCGAAATCCAAAAATCCCCAAAATTTGTTCAAGCTTTGGTGTTCAGAAATGATGGGTGGTGGGCGTATGAGCAAAAACAACTATAATAGTCTTCATCTTCAAGCTCCATGTTTAATGGTGGTGTGAGAGTACTTAATTGAGTGTTGATGTCCTAGAATTTGTGTTGTAAGAAAAGTCAACACTGTCAAAAATCTAGGATGGCTTTTCTATGCCTGCCTCTGCCAAAGGTTTGTTTAACAATGACTATGTGATGTGTGAATGGTTTGTTTAACTTATGCTAATTTTGAATTTTCTTTGTATAGGATGATGGTAAAAATTGTAAATTTTTTGTCAGGGTTGATGAAGCTGAAGAACTAGGTTATTTTAAAAACAATGAAATTGGTGCTGGTCTTGGAAGAAATTCAAGGTTGACATAGAAGGTTCAATCCGTGGTTAAGCCTAAGGATAGTGGCAGTGAAGAGGTTTGGAGGGCGAGGTTGATGGATAAAGTTGACTGTGTAGAAAGGGAACTTAAGTTGATTAAGTATTTGATAGGAGTAATTTGTTTGATTGAGTTGTTTAACATGCTACGATATTGTGCTAGGTTTGTGCAATGTTGTAATGAAAAGAGGATGAAAATGAATGAATACAACCCTTATGTCAAACTCTTTCCATCAAATTGGTCCTTAAATTGTTTGTCTATGTATCAAATCGATCCTTACATTAGTGAAAAATACCATCAAATAAGTCCTTGAATTGTTTAAACATATGTCAAGGTGATCCTTGGTGCATATATGTGATGAACAAAGTAAAAAGTAAAGAGACACAGTTTGATTGTTGTAAGTACCATCATAAGATATACATTTGATGTTTTTAAACATTACATAGCAAAAAATAAATAAAAAATTACATAACCTGTCATAAGTCATACATTTGATGTTCATAAGTCATTAACTACATAGCCAAAAAAAAACCAACTATGGCATAATTTAAACAAGTCCAAAAACATAATTTAAACAGGCATCACTTCTTTGGAAATCCTGGAGTTGGAATAAACTCCGTGAATTAGGGTTGAGTAGAACCGGATTGCCCATAACTTGGATATGATACTCTACTAACTCAGGAGCAGTTGGATTTTGAAGAGCAGGACCCCTAACTGGTACTTGCTTAGGCCTCTAAGTTGAAATTATTGGCCCTCTCATGCCATGTCTCCTTGTACTCACTCCTTGTAATAAAATCAATTAAATTAGTCCCTAAATTATTACATTATCAATGAAATCAGTCCCTAATTTATAACTATATCTATCAAATCGATACATATTTTTTATGAGTCACACATGTCCAGAAATTGCATCAGTTGCAGCAGAATTCTCTTGTTGAACCGCAACATCAACATTCTCAACAACATTCTCTTGTTGCACCTCAGTAGCAACAACATTCTCTTGCACATTATTTTCCACACCTGCCACATTTCCTTCTCTTGGTTCTTCAGGCTCAGTATCAATCCAATCTTTTGACCTAAAAATAATGAAAACCCCAACCTAAAAATCGAATTTTGACCTGATTGTTTGCAAAGACATATATAGAAATACATAAAAATGACATGTAAAATTTCGTTGCATTTCAAAGATGTTTCGATTTATTTTTATTTTTATTTTTCAACCAAAACGTACGAAATTGTAATTTTGTTATGAGTAAACGTATATTTACAGGTCAAATTCCGTTCTCTAATTTTGTTGGCATGGTTAGAACATCATAAGAACTTCACCGTGAAAATTTGAAGTTTTTAAACGAAATACGAATTAATTTTGAATTGTTTAAGAAATTCAAAAGAATGGAGAATACAAATTCATAATAAATCCATCCCTAGTAGAAAAAATCTAATTTTTTTGTGTGTAAAGCCATGTTTTAACATCCTAAAGATGCCTGAAAAAATCATAAAAAATTCAATTTCTAGATCACTTTTTTGAACCACGTGTATATTATATGGTCAAAAATAAGAAGAATGTCAAATTACATTATTAGAATATCTATTTTTTATTTTACAAGATCATTTCTGAGACATCACGTATTTTACGAGATCAATTTATTTGATAATCCTTGAAAAAAGGCAAGGAGTTTATCTAAACAATATCATAACTATCTATCTTCTTCACATAAGACAACATATGGTATAGACTGCTAGTTATATAGCTTTTTTCTCAATATAAATTCCAAACCCTATTTATATCATCCACATCATCCTTTAAAAAAAAAAAGAAGATGTTAGACGATATGATGCTACGTTCCCCTGATCACTCCTCCTCCTACCAAGCTAATAACCTTATTGTGTCCGTGCTTCATAGCTTATAACTCATGAAAAATATTAATAATAAAATACTATATATCTTTTTAGTCAAAACAATATTTAATAGAAATGTATTATTTTCGTCCCCGCAATTTAGTAGAAATATTGCATCATATATACGTGGGTTATTGTTCAAACTCGAAACATCCCACTTCTCCTTTAATATAAGAAAAAAACATGTTGTGGAAAACCAAATTATGCCCTTATCCTTTTTAATGCAAATGTCCCACTTTTAGGGGTAAATTTGGTCAATTCTTTTACATGTTGTGGAAAACCAAATTATGCCCTTATCCTTTTTAATGCAAATGTCCCACTTTTAGCGGTAAATTTGGTTAATTCTTTTACATGTTGTGGAAAACCAAATTATGCCCTTATCCCTTTTAATGCAATTCCCAAATTTAGGGGTCAATTTGGTCAATTCTTTTACATGTCTAACTAAGTGTCATCACTAAAAACACATGATGTCATCTAACTGAATCAGATTTTCTGGTTTACTTTATTTGCACATCTTTCCAACGACAGCCATACCATTGGAACTAAACTGAACTCAGTTCTTTTTGGTGGGTACTTACAAAGTACAATTTTGGTTCAAATCTCCATTTTAGAACTTCCAATCAATCAACATAGACTATGAGAAAACTCTAAAATATAACCTAACTTTAATATAACTACCAAACATTCTTATCCTCTACACTCATTCGTTCCATCACTCATCTATCTCTTGGTAAACTACTCTTCTAATGGCTAACCATACTATTCACTTATCTTCCGTTTTATGCATTTCTTAACCGTGTAATATTCAAATCTTCAGCTTCAACAAAGATTAAATATTCAAGAAGAACACTTTTTAGTTTCCTTTACTTATTTCTCATTTTCACATGTTTTTTACTTAGGTCTGAAAAATTTCATCTTCAAAAATATATCTTTTCAGTTTTGTTTTCTGATATTACATTATATTCCAACTCATTTTCTTATATTTTTTACTTAGATCTGAAAGATGTAATCTTCAAAAAGAACTCTTTTTCAGTTATGTTTTCAGATTTCACATTATATATTAACTCATTTTCTTATGTTTTTCACTTAGATCTACTAAATGGAAAGACCATTCGAGTTAATTGGTGATATCACAAACAAGAAGGATTTCTGGAAACTAGTTGTTAGAGTTAAGGACAAATGGACCGTTGTCAAGGATGGGAAGGAATATTTGGAGATGGTCATTGTCGATGCTAAGGTCATATTCTATACTTTCTTGATTTGTACTGGTTTTTTCATAACAAAATATAATCACTCTTAATGGTCTATTTATTTCTTTCTTAGGATAATGATATACAAGTTGTTATTCCTACTGTATACAAAGCTACCTATGACAAAATCTTAGAAGAAAATGCTACTTACACTTTAAGTAACTTTCAAGTTGTTAGCAATGATTTAGTGTTCAAAGTCTCAGAACATAAGTTCCAGTTGAAATGGACCGGTGGCACTAATGCTGTTGACATCAATGTTCATGATGTCCCTAAGCCTGACATCAAATTCAAGCCCTTTGCTGAAATTATCTCTGGAAAATGAAAACCAGATATTTTAGTTAGTGAGTTCACTGCTGTTTATAATAATTTGTTATTATTTATTATTGAAAGATTATT